>Ga0315284_10001981_pt1 | contig 29390 bp, 31 predicted proteins | sample YL17G09_16_MG_FD_203696 | JGI IMG/M metagenome (GOLD analysis project Ga0315284, IMG submission 203696) | Sediment microbial communities from Yellowstone Lake, YNP, Wyoming, USA - YL17G09_16 | ecosystem: Environmental > Aquatic > Freshwater > Lake > Sediment | place: USA: Wyoming | collected...
CTTATCGAGTAGCCCTTGGTCAAGTTTTTGAAGACTTATCCATTCTTCTTTTAACCGCTTTTCTTTTTCTACAAATTCAAAAACAAGTCGATCGAGTTCCATTTTTTCTACTTGAAGATTGCCAAGTTTGATAATTGTTTCGTTGAATTTCCCACTCAACATTTTGATTTCCGACAATTCTGTGTCCAATATTTTTATTTTTTCGTTATTCATAACTTTATGTCTTAAAATATATATACTTGTCTTCTTACTGTAGATGGTATAATATTTGAAAAACCTTCATCAATATCTGCCACAGGAGCGTCATCCTGCCATGCAGCAAATTCCTGCTCAGTTGCCATTGCAACAACTGGACACTCATTTTCCCATACTAAAAATTCATTGGTATTAGTCATGTAACTACAATGTGATCAAAATAAACAGATGAATTTTGGGTTATTATATTATTATAAAGTTCAACCCAAACAACGCCCGTGCCTGTGGATGTAAGTGTAATTGGACCAATCGTAACCCAATCTGTTCCTGATGGAGCAGAAGAAGTTAAGTCAGTAGTTATTCCGACATTTACATTAGCCTTTACTATCATACTTGGCCGAGGAGAAAGATTTTCAACTTGTTTGCATTTTATAGAAACAGACCTAGACCCGGGTTTCACAACCCATCGGAATCTCCACATACCTGGATATTTCAATTCCAGAGATGGTGCATCCGGACTTCCTTGGTTAGTATTTTTAGTTACACCAATCTGTAAATGTCTGCCCATAGTCCCATCACCATATATGCTTGTTGGCCCTCCCAAAGCTATACCTCGACCATATCCAATAACTGTGGGATTTGTACTATAAGTTTGGTTGGCTGTATTGAATATAGCTCCACCTCCCGAAAGATTTGCCTTTACTCCTATTGCTCCAAGGTCAGCCATAAATTAATTCGTTTCAACGGTATCAGAAGTTTCCATACAATACAATGCCGCGTTACCACTTTGTTTGAAAATGACAAATGTTTTTCCGGCAAAATCACTACTTGCCGATCCACTGAATGTTGATAAATCAGTAAAATTAGTAATCGCATGACATATTTGATATAATCCACGCATTCTGCCTCTCACAGTAGAAGTTGCACTTTCACATACCCATACTGGGCTCATATACAACGCACTATCGGGAGGGTTGAGATATGCGGTTGTTCCAGCTAATTTAAGCGCACTTCCCTTGACACCATCACCGTGTTTACTAGCAAGAATACTTGTTCCTTCACCGGAATATGCATGTGCGATGAAAGACCCGGCAGTTGCAGTACCTATGGCAGATAATTGATCTAAGCTATCATTGGCCAAATTGGTATTGCTTTCAACTGCTCTTCCTGAAATTATACAATTACAGGTATCGGCTGTAGATTTTATGGAATAAAAATCACCAAAGAAAAATGCGGCATAAGCATTTGCCGTATCTCCACTGTTTATAAACATATAAAGTGATCTGGAATCAGCAAATATGTACCACGGTCTAGCAATAGATTCGGTTGGCGCGTGAGTCTGGGATTTTCTAGTAGTAACCATATTCAAACCACCTACTCCTTGAGCTGTAGTTGGAAATGGGTTGCTTCCAGAATCCACACTTGTCAACGAATCAAACCCAAAAAGACGTGCCTCTGATCCAAGTGCTGCGCTTTTTCCGGAGTCATCTACACTTAAACAAAACATAGATCCAGTTCCCTGTTGATAGCACCCAACAGTAGTACCCGTATTTGCATATGGTTTCGTCCACCCCGTACCTATTTTAGTATTTGCTCCCGTTCCATAACCATTTACTAACACCGCATCCAAAACAGCAACTAATGACCCGGATTGACCTGTTAGTACTGGAGCACTTACATCTGAACTAGAATATTGTATAAACCGTGCCATATTTAATTTGTTTCTACTGTATTACTTATTTCAATTGCCCACATTCCGGAATTATATCCAGGTTTAACTACCTGAAATGTTTTTCCGGCAAAATCGTTGGCACCATATATTATTTGCCCATCTCCAAAACTTGTAAGAGGATGACAAATATGGTACATTCCACGCATTCTTCCTCTAATAGATTTATTTGCAGGTTCACATACTAACACAGGACTCAAATAAATAGAATTATCCACCGGATTGGGGCATCCAACAATTCCTACCATATATTCTGCGGAGACTAAATCGAGGGCAGTTTTACTCGCATCCCCCATTTTATATACTTGTAGGCTATTCCCCCGTCCCCCGGCTGTTCTTGCTATATAATGTCCAAAATATGTTGTTGTTGTTGCATTAAATGCAAATATTACATCACTATTATCAACTTGACCTGCTGTGGCGGCAGTTGAATTTTCCACGACTCTTCCTTGAATCATACATTTCCATATATCAGACGTTCCTGCTAATGAAAATACATCTCCGAAAAAGAAGGCATTATAACAACCAGCAACAGTTGTATCTCCGGTTTGTATAAAAAGATAAAACGAGGAAGAATCAGCATATAATACCCATGGTCTTGTAAGAGAATCGGCAGAAGTAGTTTTTCGTACGACTACATGCCCGGAAGTTAAAACCTGATCGGGGGTGGGGAATTGACCAGACCCAGTACCACAGGGACCGCCGAGAACTGAAAGTGATTCCCAACCAGTTGCCCATGCCTCTCTGGATTGGGCTAGAGATTTCGTATTCGGCACAGAATCATTTATAAAAAGAGTCATTAATGACCCCGTGGCTTGTGTCCAACATCCAAGATTAGAACTGTTTGCAAATGGTTTTGTCCATCCACATGCCGGTTTGCTTGCCGAACCACTTACTAAACATTGGTCTAATAAAGCAATAAGACTGCCCGAAGTTCCGTTTAAAACCACGCTTCCTGAATCGGCGCTAGTATAAATTGTAAATTGTGAGTTTGGCATGATATTATTTCCTAAATGTTTGTAACTACCATATCATCAATATATAGTCATAAGTTGGATATTTCTGCGACGATTGTCCAGTTTGTAGCATCCCCGAGAGTATTTACATTGAACCTCATTTTGTCTCCGCTGACAATCGAATATAAAGATCCAGTGGTTATTTCATATAAAGATGTGAGCAACGTTAATGTTCCTATTGATGTCGCGGAGAATGAACCCACATCAGATGATTTTTCGATGGTCATTGAAGATGTTGTAGAAACTCCTGCTGTTTGTACCCTTAAATTTATTCTTTTTACTGACCACGATATGGGTGTTAATCCATCTACTGGATCGTATGGCATTGGAATCTCGGCGACATCCGGTCCAATAGAGGTAGGTGTAAACGCAGAACAAAGTACAACCGATTTTCCAACTGAAACATAAGATGCAGACAATGACTGAGATGCCCAAGAAGCTGAAAGAGCAATATCGGATGGAATTGGTGGTGCATATGATGCACTAATAGAACTAGATGCCCAAGAAGCTGAAAGGGCTATATCAGATGAAATTGGCGGCGCGTATGATGCACTAATAGCAACCGATGAGGTTTCAGAATAACTTGCGCTGACTGATGGTGGCGCATAGGAAGCGGAAGAGACATATGATGCTGAAACACTATTAGCAGATTGTGAAGCATAAGATGCGCTCGTGGCTGATAATGGTGTAAAATTTAAACTACTTGCTATCTGTGCCCATGAAGCCGACAATACATTCCCATCAATATTGCTTGCAGTAATATAACTTGCCGACATTGCTAAAAAGGCATATGACGACGTAATAGAAAATGAGGCGGTTAATGCCCAACTTGATGATATAGATTCCGAAGCAAATGAAGCGGAAGTTGCTTGAGTAGCATTCGCAACATTCCCATCAATATTACTTGCAAGTATATATGATGCCGTAGAAGATTGTGTAGCATATAATGACTGTGTAGCATATAATGACTGTGTAGCAAATAGAGATTGAGATGCGAATAATGATTGAGATGCGAATAATGATTGAGATGCGAATAATGATTGGGTAGCGAATAATGATTGAGATGCGAATAATGATTGGGTAGCGAATAATGATTGAGATGCGAATAATGATTGAGATGCGAATAATGATTGAGATGCGAATAATGATTGAGATGCGAATAATGACTGTGTAGCAAATAGAGATTGAGATGCGAATAATGATTGGGTAGCGAATAATGACTGTGTAGCAAATAGAGATTGGGTAGCGAATAATGACTGTGTAGCAAATAGAGATTGAGATGCGAATAATGACCATACACTTCCGTCTGCCCATGATGATGATAATGACTGAGATGCCCAAGATGATGATACCGAAAATAATGATTGAGTAGAATATAGAGATTGAGTAGAATATAGAGATTGGGTTGCAAATAGAGATTGGGTTGCAAATAGAGATTGGGTTGCAAATAGAGATTGAGTAGAATATAGAGATTGAGTAGAATATAGAGATTGAGTTGCAAATAGAGATTGAGTAGAATATAGAGATTGGGTTGCAAATAGAGATTGGGTTGCAAATAGAGATTGGGTTGCAAATAGAGATTGAGTTGCAAATAGAGATTGGGTTGCAAATAGAGATTGAGTAGAATATAGAGATTGGGTTGCAAATAGAGATTGAGTAGAATAAATTGTTCGTATAGAACTGGATGCCCATGAAGCACTAATATCATAAGATCCCCCAGGAGTTACCCCTCCTCCACCGATACCATATATTGCTGCCCAAATTGATATTCTATCAGCGGTTAATTTTCCTTGATGATCGTGATAAATTACTAAGTCAGAACCAGTAATATTTACTTGTTCATAAAAAGCATTGGTTGTATCTCGCTGGATAAAAGCAGATTCTAACCGGGATGGAGTATTATCAAACATAAAGTCCAGATTTGATAATTGTTTCGTTGAATTTCCCACTCAACATTTTGATTTCTGACAATTCTATGTCCAATATTTTTTCGTTATTCATAACTTTATGTCTTAAAATATACTCGTCTTCTGTAAATAGTGTTTTTATTATAAATAAAGTGGTAATTTGTACGTTATTCCATTAGCAACTATGTTTAACCATGCCGACATAGTTGTTTGCGTTACTGCTCCTGTACTTGACGTTATACTATTAAGTATTGAAGCTGTGATCACTGAACATGAAATATTACCCAAAACATCTAGTGAATTGGTTGGGTTAGTAAGTCCAATGCCAATCTTGCCGGTTGAATTGAAAAATAAATTACCGATTTGACTTGTTGGTTTAATTTGAGATACTCCTGTGGTAGTAACTGTACCTATATAATTATTAGAACTTAAGTCCGTAACTACCGTGGATTTCGCAGGATCGGCATGTTCAAGGTCAGAATTTAAAACTTCTCCGATTTGTTCTATTTTTACATCGTCAATATAAAGTGATTTGCTTGTCATGTAAGAACCGCGTTTTAAGTCAGCAGTCGTTCTATTAGCAATTCCTTCAACGATATATTTAGTATAGGTTGTAGTAAGCGTGCCAAGGTTCATATTGCCTGAAACACCCAATGAATCTGTTTGCAAAGTTGGATCAAGAGTCGCGTCACTCACTTTTGCCCAAACTGTAAATTTATAGCGTTTCCCGATAGTCAAAGCTGTCATATAGATTTTAACCAAACTATTTGAACTATCAACATCCATTCTACAAGCGTGCCCTCCAGCGTGAACAACAGAGGTTTCGTCATTAATTGTAGATGTTCCTGATACTGATTCAGTCCAATTGGCAAATGGGTCTGCTCCACCACTACCTGTAGTTTCAAAGTCTCCGTTCAAAATCGTTGCGCCGAGATAATTTGAACTGTTTAGCTTCGGCAGAAAACTTCCTCCCAAGTCAGCCCACGCGGTGCCACGTTCTCGCAACTGTATTATTTCGGCGGCGGTCAATGCCCGATTGAACAGTGATGTTTTATAAATGCGGTCATTGTAGGGTAAAGAATCAGTGGAGCCTGCTCCAATTATGGCATAAGTAGAAGTGATGCTTCCCGCCCAAGTCGGTGGAGTGCCGCCTGTTGTGGTGCTTAAAGTTTGAGCCATTCCATTTATGTATAGGGCAACGGTTGAGTTTGTCGTATTTCGGACAAAGACAATATCAACAATTTTACCGGCGTAATTGGTGATAAAATTTGCATAAATTGCTCGGTTAAAATCATTCGTGGTCGCGCCGTAGAATACAAGATTTAGACTGCCATCAGGATTGATGTAAATATATGCCGCATACGGATAATAAATTGACGCGTTATTGCTGCTTAATCCAAAAATACTAGGGTAATGCCCAGTCGCGGGAGCGGTAGCCGGTGCCATAAATCTGGAGAAAATAGTAAAGTCAGAAGTTGAAGCTAAATATGTCGCATCAAGAGTATGGTATATCCTTGCGCTTGTGGTCGTACCATCAAAATACAAAGCTCCCGCTTGTGACTTATTATTCTGAATGGTAAGCAAATCAGAACCGTTAGTACCATAAGTGCCGACAACATCAAGTGTTTTAGTTGGGTTAATTGTTCCAATTCCAACGGCATTTGTCGAAGGATTAAATACCAATTTAGTACTGCTTATCTTTACAGGTTGGTTTCCTGTATCATCCACAAAAGTTAAGTATTTAAAAGCATCTGTTGTAGTGTCATCTGTTATTGCGGTTTTAGCTGAAGCACTGGCGTAACTGGAACTAATAGAAATCAATGAACTTGATGCATAAATACTTTGAGTACTGAATAATGATTGTGTAGCAAATGTAGATTGAATACTATTCAGTGCTAAACTTGCTGTATCAGCCGTAGTTATTTTAGCCGACGCACTAACCCAAGATGCACTGGTACTTGTTGATGGTACGAAGTTTATTGAACTTGCAGTCAAAGTATTATTACTCCAGCTTGAAGTAATAACATACGTATTTCCATCAATTAATGTATCCTGTTTTAATCCAATTTGAGAAGATATGCTGGCAGAATAAGCATTAGATATGTTAGATGCTAAAATATAAGAAGCTGTATCAGCCGTAGTTATTTTAGCCGACGCACTAACCCATGATGCACTGGTGCTGGTCAATGGTACAAAATTAATTGCCGTCGAAGTTGTGGCCCAACTTGAAGTAATAGTATAAGTGTTACCGGCAATTAATGTATTTTGTTTTACAGTAGAAATACTCGAACTATAAGCGGGTTCTACTGGTGAATATGACGCGCTTGTAGCTAATGATGCTGTAATTGTATATAAAGTATTAGTTAGTGTATTCTGTTTAAGTCCAATTTGAGAAGACACACTTGCAGAATAAGTATTAGAAATATTACCAGCATCAATATAACTAGCCGTGTCAGCCATGGTTATTTTAGCCGAAGATGATACCCAAGAAGCACTATTGCTGGTCAAGGGTACAAAGTTTATTGCATAAGCAGTTTCAGTATTCGTGGAAAATGATGAAGATATACTATAAGATGCACTGGTAACTGTACCTGCTAGATTTGATGCGGTAACATAAGATGCAGTATTTACATTATCTGCCCATATAGCATACGATGACGTAATAGTGTAAGTATTCCCGGTTATTAAAGTTGCTTGGAATGAAGATGAGTGAAGTCCATCCAAAGTATCCGCATTAGAACTCGAAATGCTACTCGAAGCCCAAGAAGCACTAATAGATACTAAGGAACTTGAAGCATAAATACTTTGAGTCGAATATAATGATTGAGTGCTAGTCAACGCTGTATTTGGTACAAAATTAATAGCATAAGCAATACTCGAAGCAGAAGCATAAGAAGCACTTGTAGCCGTTCCAAATAAACTTGCGGTTATTACTGAACAGGATATATTACCCGAAACATCTAGTGAATTAGTAGGTGTTGTTGTCCCGATGCCGACGCTGCCGCTTGGTACGTACAATCCATTGTTTATAGTAGCACTCGAAGAAACATTTAAGTTACTACTACTCAAATTAGTTACAATCATCGTAGTAGTTGAAGGATTATAAGACAAAGATGGATTAGTAAAGAGTGCTTGATTAGACCCCGTATTTGGTGAAATAAGTGGATAAAAACTACTATTGTTGGTAGTAGAAGATACCGACATACTAATTGAACTTGATGCCCACGAGGCACTTGTTGCTGATGCTGGCGTACCATCAATGTTTGCTACAAGTATATAACTAGCCGTGTCAGCTGTAGTTATTTTGACCGAGGCACTAACCCACGACGCAGATATAGATGTTAATGGCACAAAAGAAATTGCCGTCGCAGTTGTGGCCCAACTTGAAGTAATGGTGTATGTGTTACCGGCAATTAATGTATTTTGCTTTACAGTAGAAATACTCGAACTATAAGCAGGTTCCACTGGCGAATATGATGCGCTTGTAGCCAATGATGCTGTAATAACATACAATGTATTGGTCAATGTATCTTGTTTCAATCCGATTTCCGATGATACACTTGCAGAATAAGTATTGGATATGTTTTCTGGTAAAATATAAGACGCGGTATCCGCAGTTGTAATTTTAGCCGAAGCACTTACCCAAGAAGCACTATTGCTGGTCAAGGGTACAAAGTTTATTGCATAAGCAGTTCCAGCATTCGTGGAAAATGATGATGATATACTTGATGAAGCCCAAGAAGCCGACTCAACCATTATAGTTACATCCGGTGCCCAAGATGCTGATAAAGCGTGTGAGGCACTTGTAGATGACGAAGCATATGAGGCCGAAGTAGCTGATAACGGAGTACCATCAATATTTGCTACTGCCACATATGATGCCGTATCTGCCGTAGTTATTTTGACCGAGGCAGATACCCAGGACGCAGAGGTAGATGTTAATGGTACGAAGTTAATCGAACTTGCAGTCAAAGCATTGTTGCTCCACGAAGATGTAATAGTATAAGTGCTCCCGGTTACTAAAGTTGCTTGGTAAGTTGAATTATCAGCACTTAATACCGAACCATCACCTTTTATAAATCCTGTTAAATCGGTTGTTGAGGCAGTGGTTAAATTATCTAAAGTAAAACTTCTACCAGGGGCAGTAATAACATTAGTTCCCGAACCTACAATAGTTACATCAGCCCCAGACACATCAAAATTTACTGACGTAGATAAAGTTTTAGTTGTACCTATTGTAAGTGTTGCGTCTGTAGGTATTAAAGGTATTTTTTTTCTTATAGCCATTGTATTTTTTAATTATTTATAATGTGATAGTTCCGATACCTGTCATACTTTGAACTCCTGTTATTATTTTGGTTTCTGTATAATAAACCGTGATACGAACGTGGTCAACGGACACTGTCGCCCATTTTGTTATTGTAGCACTAAAAACACTCCCAAAATCAATATCATTTATATTTGCTGGTGTCCAAGTCTCGTCCCATAAATCAGACGAACCACCATAAGAAATATATATTTCAGTTGTCGGTAATGCCATGTTTGTTGCTTTATTTGTTGTTCCTATTGTTCCATCGCTTTTAACAATTTGAATTCTTGAATCTTTTCCTCCGGCTCCGCCGGCAACTTTTATTTCTATTTCTACCAAAATACCACTTATTATTGCTCCAACTGGAATTGAAAACCCAAAATTAGTTACTTTGAGATAATGTGAATAGGTAAGAAATGGACCTGGACCCAGTGCCGTTGTATATACATTATCACTCACCTTCGCATTATTAGGATTAGACCAACTGACGGTGCCAACGGTAGCATCATCAATAACAGTTCCAGCTAGTATTTGAAGTTGGCTACTCATATAATTTTAGTTAAAGATTCTTCTAATGGAATCATTCCTTTAATATTTTTATTTCCAAGTTTAGAAAAAAACTTTTTTAATTGTTGCTAGTGTATTTATCATAATTATATACTAAAAAATAATGAGGTTCCATCAAATTCCATTACTCCTGCTTCTGCGATAGTTAAATTAACCCCACTTGTAAACTTCAACGGAGCTGTGCTCGCCGTGGCTGTGCCAGCTTTGAGGTTTAAAACAGCAGTCGGACTCATCGTCCCGATGCCGACGCTGCCGCTTGGTACGTACAATCCATTGTTTATAGTAGCAGTAGATGATGACAAATTCGAAGCACTTATTGTAAGTACAGTCAATGTAGTAGTACTAGGATTATAAGTTAATGAAGTATTAACAAATATTGGTTGACTACTGGAAATTTCTGGAGAGAAAATTGGATAAAATGTAGCATTGGTAGTAGTCGTATTAATCGAACTACTACCGGCAATAATCGAAAATGATGATGAATTAACTATACCCAAAATATTACTCGATGTAATATAACTTGCTGTATCAGCTGTAGTTATTTTGACCGAGGCAGATACCCAGGACGCAGAGGTAGATGTTAATGGTACAAAGTTTATTGCATAAGCAGTTTCAGCATTCGTGGAAAATGATGCAGAAATACTCGATGATGCCCACGATGCTGAATCAACCATTATAGTTACGTCCGGGGCCCAAGATGCTGATAAAGCATAAGAAGCCGACATCGCAAAATCAGATATTGAGGCGGTTAAAGCATTTTCAGCTACCAAGGCAACATCAGCTATTGTAGATGTAGAAGAATATGACGAAGAAGTGGCAAATGGTATAACTTGGTCGGCAGTTAAAATGGATTGACCTATGGAAGATGTTGGAACATAGAGGATTACATTTCCAAGTCCATCCAGAAAATAGCTTGCCGTACCAACGGGATCATACCGCTGAACAACGTCTTGATATGAAAGACTAATGTATTGATTTGAAAGGTCTCTGGAATTAAACGTCATACTTTATAACTATATATTCACTTTTATTTCAAAAAGTGCGGTAAGATATGCAAAACAATAGATTTATGTTCTGAATATTCCGGGTTGGATTGAAAATACTCTTTAACAAGCTGACGAAAATCTTTTTTCTTTCCTACAATGTTTGTTTTTGATATACTGAACTTTTTGCACAATTGAGAAAGTTCGTAAATAGGAATTAGGTTTTCTTTGATACTCATAACCTGTTTTTTATTGGGCAACACTTTAACTTTGATGGAAGGCTTGGCAGGCATCATTTGTTCATTAACCTTTACTTTAACAGATGTATGTTCTTCAACAATAAAGTTATCACTCCAAGGAGAAAAATATGTATCTTCGACAATGACCTCCAACTTCATTTTGCCGTTTGTATTTTCATCCAAAAGACCTTTCAATCGACGAATAGGAATTTTACATTTACCACTTTCAATTTTTCCATTGAAAATGAGGTTTATCCCATCGACTGACTCAACTATCAGACGTGCTATAGAACCTTTGAGAGATGCATTTTTGACAGTCACCTCACATTCGAAGTTTTCCGATTTGTCGGTATAAAGTTTGTATGCCATCTTATTTCTCCAGTTTCATTTTTAAGTCAATATTTGATACTGCCTTTACTATCATTTTTATATCATCAATCGTTACTTTGGCTTCGTGTATTTCTTTTTCGGAATTGTATTCCTGTCCTTTAACTTTACATATCAGTTTAATAAGGCGTTTTCTTTTATTCTTGTCTTTTTCACCCGCTTTATACGGGTTCCACGGTTCTTCCAACCACGGGTGTATTAAAGTAGTTGCATCAACACCAGGACGATTTCCTGTTATACTCGGCTGTGGAGGTATAGATCCAGAACACTCAGACCACTTCCAATTCGCCGCCTTCCATAAAATTCCTGTATGTTGCCAAACAGCACATATCTCTTGGACAAGTTGACATTCTGAGAACGTCCAATTAGATTTTGACCACTGAACATCTTCAGTACTCCATAAACTACAAATTTGTTGCATTTGTTTTTTATAAATATCCCCATTTTAACCAATATATCTCAAAATAATGAAATCGCCACTTGTCTCCACGCTCCGCCAGTGTAAATGTAAAGAAATGCGGCATCATACATTACATCTCCTTCTGACCCATGTATAGATAAACGTATGCTGTTAAGTGCTACTTTTCTCCATTTTCCCTTAGAATAAATATAAAAGAATTGAGTATTAAATGAAGTAGAACCATCGTTTCCTGTTATAGGTACGTTATCTGAACAAGTCGGAGTAAATTCTACAATTGCTACTCGTCTCCATTTATGATTGGTGTGAAGATAAAAATATTCAGAATCATAAGACATATCCCCATCTTGACCTCCTGCGTCTTGAATAAGCGGAACGGGCACAATTCGCAAGAATAATGGAGAATTATCAACTTTAATACCTACAATTCCGGTCACAATTCTTGTATCCACAGATACAGGTGGTGATGGAATGTTAACATCTGCTTGAAGATTAGGATAATTTGGATTTTGCCATTTTTGGCGATTGGTATCCAACTGTTGCCAATCATAATCAGTCGCCACGACTTCCAACCCCATTACAATTTTCTTCGGAGTAAAATATTTTTCGGTCGTCATCATATGACGATCTAATTTCGTCATAGAATCTGGCAGGATATATCCGTGAGTCACGAGGTCAAACTCGGTCTTTACAATTCTATCTTCATTGGCTTGTAGTTCCACTGTATGACCATAGGATTCTACCCTCGTGCGGAAACGAAATCCTTTTTTGCTACCCCAATAATCTTTGGTATTAAACTGGATAGTTTCCACCAGCTTATTCATTTGTTCCACATAAGCAGTCCAGATGATAAAATGATAAGTCAATATCATATGACTCGGGACTATTACGTTGTACACTTCATGCACGGAAGTATTTTTTCCCATAAGTGTACTAAATCTTGTATATCGATTCTTTGGAGAATACAACTTCATAACCGGAGTATTCAGATAACGGTTAAAAAATTGAAGAGATGCGTCATTCTCAGAATTCGTCCGCTTAAGAATCAGAGCTGGAAGAAGGACTTTACCTTGCTTATCACGGAGATAACCATCACGTTGAGCTGATACCCATCGTTCGGGTGATCCATAAAAAACAGGAACCTTGACTTGCTTTCCTACATCTTCTACCTGTAACTGCAATTGTTCAAGTTGAAGTAAAATGGTTTCGTCAATATCAAGAAGGGTAATGGTGAAATTTTTCTGATCGTCAGTATCCCGGCGCACCTGTAGCGCACGATTGTCGTCAATGATTTTCTCTGAACGCTCAATTGGTTCTTGAATCTCATTGGGCGATGGATTGCCAATATTTCCTTTCCAACTCATATGATATAAATATGATGTCGATGCCCAATTGTTGTTTTTGTTAAAATAAATTGTGTTTTTAGTATTTAGGTATATACTTATGTAATGGAGATAAATTATGGGAAGAAAAATGATTTATAAAACAAATGAAGAACGAGTTATGGCTCAACGAAAATGGGCATTAAAATATTACTATAGAAATCAGGAAATGTGTAAAAAGAAAAGAATGGAGAAATATTACGGATATGCCAAAAAAATTAACAACTAAAGAATTTATTGCTAAAGCAGGATTAATATATAACGATAGATATGATTATAGTAAAGTTGATTATATAAATTGGAAGAAATGTTAATGCATAATTTATTATGATTGACGATCAACAAGATCAACTTTACTGAGAGATGTATAATGTGTATGACAAATAATAGAAAATGATTTATCTGGTTGTCCTCCGAGAAATTGTTCCTGGACTATATTATCACATTCATAATAACGATCATTAAAAAATATTAGATCTCCATTCACAGGAAATAAATTTATTTTTTGTAAATCCTTTTCCATAAATTTGAATACACAATTCTGAGAACGTGTGGGGCCAAAATCATCCACATCGCTTGCAATCTCGTCCCGATCAACTATTGCAACAACATCAATGCCTGGAAAATACATCTTACCGGACGATGGAGCGGATTCGCCATAGATATTTTGTTTAGTTTGTTCTGGACATATTCTAAACATAGTTATCTCAACTTGTATAATATCACCCAATAATTCATCATTTATCGAATTGATAAAGTTGATGTCTCGTTCTGAAAAATATCTTCCTGGAAGTGACATATGTTATTCTTTTACGAATGTCTGAGCATCTTCGTTGTCAATGTATCCATATTCAGACGCCAAATCTCTGGCTTCTTGCATGGCACATTTTCTGGCTTCGTTGACATCTTTGATGTATCCCATTCCAATGTTTGCCAGCTGAGTGTATGAAAGTTTCTTTCCACCATTAGAAAATACTTTCTTGAGACCTTCACGGATAAGAGTTGATTTTGGGTTAGACTCAACCGCAATACTTTCAGTTATCAATTTGAATTGATTTCCGCCAACATTTTCGAATAATTTTTGTTTGTTTTTCATATGTTATCCTCTATCAAATCCTATAGTGCAATTCTTCATGTTAATAAATATTGCGCCAATGCCCAATTGTTGTTTTATTAAAATAACTTGTGTTTTGTGTTTTTTGTGTTATATTTATTAACATGGGAAGAAAACGAATATATAAGACCAAAGAAGAAATATTAAATGCCCGGCGGAAATGGGCGATTGAATATTATTATAAAAACCAAGAAAAATGTAAAAAGAAACGAATGGAACGATATTATGAAGAAATTAAGCACTGATGAATTTATTGCCAAAGCAACATTAATTCATGGTGATAAATATGATTACACGTTTGTAAATTATACTGGAACATATAATATAGTTTGTATTAAATGCCCATTTCACGGAAAATATTATCAGCCGGCCCACAATCATCTCATAGGACGAGGATGTATTTATTGTGCGGGTAATTTACAATCAAATACTAAAAATTTTATAGAAAAATCAAACGCTATCCATAAAAATAGATATGATTATTCCAAAACAAAATATGTAAAAAATTCTAAAAAAGTAAAGATTATATGTAAGAATCATGGTGAATTTTTACAAACCCCATCTAATCATTTGCGAGGTAATGGATGTGGCATATGTGTTAAAAATATACGTTCAAATACCAATGAGTTTATAAATAAAGCAATAAATATTCACCAAAATAAATACAATTATTCTAAAGTGATTTATAATGGTGCTCACAATAAAATAATTATTATTTGCCCAAAACACGGAGAGTTTGTTCAAACTCCAAGGAACCATCTCAATGGACAAACATGTCCTTCATGTACTTACCGAATATCCAAACCGGAAAAAGAATTTTTAGACTATTGCAAAATTACTATTAACAATAGACAAAAATATATATGTGGTTATAATGTAGATGGGTATGATCCAAATACAAATACTATTTACGAATTTCTTGGCAATTACTGGCACGGAAACCCCAAAATGTTTAATTTTAATGATTTAAACCGACACTGTAAGAAAACATTTGGAAATCTTTATAACGATACCATATCAAAATTTAATATTTTAAAAAATAATGGATATAAAGTAATTTATGTATGGGAACAGGAATGGACATTATGGAATAAAACCAAAAATTATAATCTTCCAGTTATAAATTTTTAGCCAATGTAGATCATTAGCGGAATCGATTTCATCGTAATTTGTAATTGTTCATTAAATTGTGACATTTTTTCTGCTTGTGCAAATTTGCCAGCTGCTTCTAACATTTCCTTTAAATTGTCCATTAACCTCTCCTTGGTTTGTTGTGCATCCGAGCGAAGCTCTGCACCATCAAGAGTTATTTCACCGCCAGGAATCGGAATCGTTTGATGTTTTTGACGAATAGACCCAAGAATTTCCTTACAATTGGCGAGAAAATAATCTCTAATCCACTGTCTGCCGGGGTCATTAATAGTTGAATAGGGATGATTAGTATATGGAATGTCAGCAAAATCCGATGATACAGTAGATATTCCATCCGGGCCCAATGGAGATAAAGAACCACTTTCAAGTCTATCTTTTTCGGTAATATATTCAAGCCATAATGTATATGCCGTAGTTGGAAGTGGAAAAAGTCTAAGCTTATTGTTAATGACTTCAAACGAATACGCACTTTTGCGAACCATATCATTGAACTGAATTGCCTGCCCACGAAGCAAATCTTCAAAAATTGGAGTCATAAGAAATTGAACGGCCGGTGAATACGCTCCAAATCCCATTTCTTGCAAAACGTTTGAGTATGACATTCCAGTCATCGAAAATGGATCATAGATACGGGCAAAGGCCGGAGGTCGGAAGTGAAATACCCGCTTAACCTCGATACGATTACAATTCTCCAATTTATCACCAATTAAAGCTTGAAGATCGTAATCTTGTTGCTGTGCATTAACTTGAATAGATACTTTTTTCCATGTAATTTTTCCACCTGTTCCGATCTCAGAACCATAATCCTTTGCAATGTTAATAAAATACGCAAGTCCAGTTCCTTGTATATATCTGCCAGTAAGTTGTACATCACGACTCTGACCCTGGAGAACCAACATATTGTTAATCATGTTGTATTCATTGATTTTGGCATTATAAACATTGCAACTTTCTTCGAATGCTGCATAGAAATTGATGTCAATCATTTCAATGGCAACCGATGGATACCCAAGGCGTCTTGCGGCCCAAATCATCGAGTTATAGCAATCCTTTTGAAACGCAGGATCACTATCATACATTCCAAACGGAGTATTATTTTTGACAGCAGAACCACTACCAGGGAATCGTATTCGATCTTGATTGCTTACAGACATATTATTTCTTTTTTATATATTTTTATTGGAAATACTGAAGATTTATTCTTTTTCCACCAATTCCAATCATGTTCCCACATATAATAAATATCATACCCAGACTCATTTAACTGTTTGAATTTTGTTTATTTATTTTACTATTTATATATAAAATATGTCATCCACATTAGACTATAGATCATTTTTCCGCGAAAAAGATGGCGAACAGCGCCAATATTGGGGCAGTGAAGCCGCAGGAGCATTGATTGTTGCCCAAAATACTGGACGAATTTTACTTGTTCATCGGTCGAAAAATGTCGATCAACCAGGAACATGGGGAACTATTGGTGGAAAAGTTGATTTTGAAGAAACTCCCCAAGAAACTATTTCCAGAGAGGTAGAAGAAGAAAGTGGGTTTGATGGAAATTACAAAATATCTCATTTATATACTTACAAAGATGGAGAATTCAAATATCATAATTATCTTCTAATTATAAAATTCGAGCAAACTCCTATGTTAAATTGGGAAAACGATACTTCTGCATGGGTCGAATATGGAGAGTGGCCAGACCCGCTTCATTTTGGGATGGAAGAACTGATAAAACACGCTGGACATAAAATCAAACGTGTGATAGACTTGATAAAAAAGAAGAATGCCGAAATCCTTGAATCTATGGATGTACCTCCACCAGCTATAATTCAACACGTTGGATTGCCAAAAACCAGTGGTATGATGGACAAACAAGCAATGATCAATGCTTACATTGTTGCTGCTACCCTTTGGGGTGAGGCGCGGGGGGAAGGCGAACGAGGAATGCAGGCAGTGTTAAATGTTATTATGAATCGAACAAAACAAGATTTTTCGAAAACAAAAGATATTGTTTTGAAACCAAAACAATTTTCGATGTGGAATGGAGTATCTAATCCCGAAGAAGCATCTATACAGTTAGCAAAAAAGATGTGCGATGATAAAACATATCAAACCATTATTCGTTTGGTTGATCTGGCGTCCAAAGGAAAATTACCAGATATTACAGGCGGGGCGACTTTCTATTTCAATCCAAAAAAAGTAAATCCATCTTGGGCTAAGAAATTGAGTTATACCATCACTATTGGAAACCATAAATTTTACAAAATTTCAGATAAATCGCAACAGATAAAAGAAAATGATGCGACAATTTCTAAGCAAGGTCTTGTTGATGATGGTATCTATGGATATGAAATGAGGACAAACACATCGTATATTCGTTATGGATATGAACCCAATACGAAGATATTTTATCTCTACAACATCACAACTCTTAATATTGATGACCGAAATAAAGGATATGCTAAATCACTCCTGGAAACTTTTTTTCAGTTTATCAAGCAGAATGGGGGGTCATTAAATACCGGAAGCTATACCACTTCGGGTATGGCTTATATTGAACCCGTGGTGAAAAGACTTTCAAAACAATATGGGATAAGATTGGTGAATGATAGAGAAGTATGATTAAACTTGTAGAACTTTTAAGAAAAGACAAAGCAAAATTTAAGGAGTATCCTCTGGCGGGGGAGATTGTAGATGGTCGTACTGTTTTAGACAATATAGACAATACATCTTCTATTGGGGCATCTTTGTATAATTATAAGGTTCTTAATGGAATACGTGAAGTTCCGATGTCAGATTTTCAAGTTTCGGGCAAACATTACAGTGTAGAAGGTACTCAACGCATACAACAACTAGCAGCTGAGATTCAGCAATCCAGAGAAATATCTCCGTTAATTGTTGTGGTTGATAAAGAAGGCCCATATATTTTGGAAGGTTCGCATAGAATAAGTGCCCTCAAACTAATAGGAGCAGAGTCTTTCCCGGCTTTGGTTGTAATTGATTATGATTAGCTTAAAAAATATTTTATTTGAAAATGTGTATGAATATTTTTATCATGCCACATTACCAGAGAATTTACCAGAAATAGTAATACACGGACTTATTCCATCGAAAAATCCACATTGGGGTGGTGACTTGGGAAAATTTAGTTATGGAAAAGTTTGTATATCTGATAGATTTAGGGAAGCCAACTATTATGGAAATATTTTATGGAGAGACAACCCCAATAGATATAGACCAATTTTAAGGTTTAAATATAATAAACTTCGCGTCATATCCGACCCCAGTAAATCTGCTGCACATGATTTCTATGTCGAATATCCTATTAAAGCTAAGTTTGAAATATTTGTTTATAATGAAAACACAAAATATAAACAAGATTCAAATGGAGATATTTGGTTCAATGATAAAACCGGGGGGTGGAGATTTCTTACCAAAGACATTGCCGATGGTATTGCTACAGGGGAATGGGACAAAGAAAATGAAGATGAAGATGAAGAAATGACTTACCTACCTTGATTCGAGAGTAGGCTTAAACCAAATATCTTTGGCTTTGATTACTTCCCATAAAAACGGATGGTTTTGTAGAATAGATATTGCCAGTTTCCAATCAGCACTAAATGCCTTACAAAGCTCAATCTGAACCATTTCTTTGGTAACTGGATCGAACTCCTTAATGGTTTGAAATACATCAATAGCATTGCCAACTTCTTCGCTTATAGCAAAGTTTAATTGACAAGAAAATCGAATGGCGCGAAAGATGCGAAGACGATCTTCAATAAATCTATCAACTGCCTTCCCCACTGAATTAATATGCTTATTAACAATATCTATCTGTCCACCAAATGGATCGATTAAATTCGGAGTCCCGACTTCCCGCGCAATGGCATTCATTCGGAAATCGCGCCGCGCCAGATCCTCTTCAATGGTCTTAGCAGAAGTAACATTATCGGGGTGTCTTGCGTCTGTATAAAACGACTCTTTACGAGCAAGGGTAAAATCAACCGCTCCCAGTGGTTCTAATTTTGCCCGAATACTCACATATTCTGGTCGTTCCTGATAAAAAGTAGCACCTTGCTCTATCAGGTATTGACGCATCGCGTTGTAATCGGCTGCAATAACGGCAAAGTCCCGATCTTTGGCGGGTTTACCCATCAATTCGTTGCGAATTGATCCACCAACTTCAAAAATGCGAATATCAGTCATAGAACCATTATAACACACCTAGCCCAAATGTCAAAATATTTCGTTGTTTGGACGATTTTCTTAAATAGTTGTAGTCTTGCCATTAACGGAACTTTGAATATTGCGAGGATTGGAGAGTATTTATATAAAGATGCTGCCCGTTTAATAGAAATATATGATCAAACTAAAATCATTGCTTATAGAGTTAAAAGAGAAGATTGAAGTACCAGCTGAAGCGGGAACCGTTCCCATCCCTCCAAATCATCTTCGTTTGTATCACTATACTGACGCACCCCCCGAGGTAATACGAAAAGAAGGATTGAAATTATCCCACGCCAAAGGTGTTACCTATGGCGAACCAAATTCGATATGGGCATCATTGGCGAAACCAAATGACCAAAAAATTTACGTTGAATTTTCAATGGCAATTAATGACCCCAGGTTCAATAAATGGTTGGGAGCTGCGCCAGACCCCCTAGACGGAGTAGAATACTATAAAAATCGCAATAATGACTTCACTATTGGTGGAGATATAAAACCTTCAGAGTTTATTGCTATCCACGAGCCATGGCACCATACTTACAGGTATCTTATCGACGCAAATAAAGTCGATGATACCTTAAAAGGTGAATATGATTATTTATTAAAAGATGACCTCCACCCCGATGAAAAGAAAGCAATCTTGGTAATCAAACACAATTTTGGGAACTATGATTAAGATTATCGTTATTATCCCATTCGAGTAAAATTAACAGGATCAAACACTTTTTGTTCGTGAGAATGACGAATATATTCCTTCATTTCAGGATTTCTTAATGCTTCGTCAAAACATTCTTTCCAAGGCTTAATAATAGGATTTCCTTGTTCTGTTAACTCTGTTTCACTATGTAATTTACTAGCTAGAGTTTTCCATTTAGAAGCCGCCTTTTTACGATGTTTTTCTCGATCATCTTTATGATTATTTCTAAAATGAACTTCAAATTTCAATCGAGTATTATCTTCAAAAATCGCCACGATGTGACGATTGCCTTCATATAGGCGATATTCTTTGTGAAGAAGATGATAGTCCTCGTTGATATTTTCGGTGTATCCCGTGTGAACTCCGCTTTGATAATTATGAAGATTCTGGGGCATTTTCTTTTCTAATACTGCTAAAGGTATATCTATAAATCTCTTGCCTGACGCCTGAACAGTTACATTAATTCTTGGTCCGGGATACCCATCTTCACCCACATTATTATCGCTATCTTCTGGATTTTCTGGATCGTCTTCACCCATGATTTCCCATACACCACGAACAATAATAGATAGGTCTTCCGGCTTTAAATGCCAAGTTTGAATTTCAATATCTGTACCGTCGGTTTTCATAACCTTCCATCGCCAATATTTCATAGCAAATTCCCGAGCATCACGAGTTCCACTGCCATACGCAATATACACGGCATCTTCAGTTTGCTTTGGATCTTTATATACTTTGTCTTCTACAAGCTTTTTAATGATAATGTCTGACGGACCTTTATATTTGGCTCCCGACATATTATCCCATCCTGCAAGTTCATCATCATCCAAGCGACCATCATCAATTAAATTCTGCTTAATTTGGTCTTCATAACTGGTAAGTTCATCTGGCTCATCTTCATTAATCCCAAAATGTGAAATAATTTCATGAATTAAAGAACCAATGACAACTGCTTCGTGATTACTATCACCAACATTACCATCAGCAAATACCGTACTTCCAGTTTCATCAATCCACCATTCGCCTCGGTCATGTTCTTCGGATACAACATTTACAATTTCATTGGTAGATTCTGCTTCATATTGTACTTCGAATTCGGGGGTTGACCTTACAAAGCTGGAAAATCGTTCATAAAGTAATGAACATTGCTCTTGAAGAGTATCAGAACCAGTCCTACTATCCGAGTAACTATCTTCTGGGGTTGGAGCATTTATCGTGGTCGGTTTCATAGACAAAGGTAATTTGCTACTACCCGTAGGCTTAGGACTTATCGATGGTTCGGGGGTTTCACCCGGTTCGGGAGCATCGGGTTGAATCTTTGTCTTGAGATATTCAGACAACGCACATAAATGTTTGCAAAGTCCTACGCCATAATCACCAACCCCACCTTGACTGCGTGGTCTCCATTTTCTACCATTATTTTGATTACCAGATGGTGCCTCGGGATATTTGCCTATACGCCCAACACCATCTTTAGCATTATTATATGCATAGCGATAACGATAATCAGGACAATCGCAATCAATCATACATTCCAAATCTTCGGCATTATCCTTATGTGAAACATCTTCCTTGAAAAATTGTACATACCCATGCCAAGGGTTGCCAGTCGTAGAGGGGTCGGATTTATATCTAAAAGTCCATGTTTCATTACCATCCAAAGTAGTTACTTTCAAAGGACGAACATTGACATCACTCTTCCCTCGCTGTATTCTTCCAGATTCACTTCCACCGAGAAGGTCTCTAAATGATCTTCTTTCAGTCAAAACAGTTCGCATTATTTTTGAAAATGAAATCATTACTTTATCCTCTCCAAAATATCATCGGGTGAAATAATTTCCCCTCTATTACCAAACTGAATTTTGTAAGGTGGATTGCGAAAATTTGTCTCATCACCAATTTCAATTTTATCTTCTTTAATCTTTATCCCGTGTATAGAAGCATTAAAAATCCATCTACGTTGAGCACTCGTCAGTTGTTTCCATGAAGTGTTAAACGTATCAAAATAAAGAAGATTGTCATCATGTTTAATAACGATTCTTGACCATCCTTTATCATACAACATTCGTTTCAATATCATAGAACGGTTCTCAAATGAGTTGGCATCTGTTTCGTCTGGCGGGTTGATGTTAAAATATCTTGCAATCCATTCCGCATGAGTATCTAGTACATGATGACATTCCCCGTTTGTCTCCAACCATCCTTCCAATGCTCCACGAATTGAAGCTTCGGTAATAAGTAACGTTGGTATAAAATGTGCCAATTTTATCATAATTCCACAGATATAAATATCTCATTCTAAAACGATTGTTTGTATTGTTTTTCTTTTAACCACTTCCATCCATTGTAAGAAATTCACAATATTCTTCGTGTTTCTTTCCATACCAACCACAAGCAAAAGGAGGGTGAGATTCAATAAGCTCGATTTTACCATCAGGAAGAGTTCCAAAATCGCCGCACCAATTATAATGGTAGCCATATTATAAAGTATAATATCACTGCCCCAATCACTAAGTACTCAAATAATATGTTCATAACTCGTTTTCTCTAATCTTTCGCTTGTAATATTTTATTGCTGTCATACCAATGCCATATTTTTCACATAATTGTAATGATGAATATTTATAAGATTGTATGTCTTTTATAAGAAAAACTTTCTGTGTTTTCATTTTGTTTTTAGTATCTGTTATTTTTCGCTTTGTCTCATCAGACATAGATCCTCTAATTTTTCCTTTCATATCGCAAGGATGAGAAAAACATTCTATGGGTCTATTTGATAAATCTTCGCGGCGACTATTATATTTTTTCTTACCTTCTCGTTTCCCATATCTATCAACAAACCATTCCAATGTATATCTTCCTTTGGCTTTATCCTTCTGTTTTTTGATGGCATCATTTGTATGTGTCTTTCCATACATCCCATTATTTTCTCCACGATTTATTATCTTCATTTTTTCTATGAAAGCATCTCGATTAGGATTGTGTGTTATATTATCACCACCTTCAGCAACAGAACCTATGTTATATCCTTCATCTCTAACATATGGTTTCAATGTATCAAGATAATACTGCTCTCGCTCAAACAATTTTTGTTGATCTGGTCCTACTTCCTCAAGTATAGAAAATGAAAATTTGTCTTCTCCATGAAAATTCCACGAGTGTTGTAGTTTTGGATTACAATGACGATTAGCTCTCAAATCCCGCCGATGAATTGTCCATCGCCACTCAATGTCCTTCGCACTTCCAATGTAAAATTTACCTGTTATATTATTTGTAATTTTGTATATTCCGCTATTCATGTACATAAATATAACAGAATTCTTCGGCTTAGTCAACTTTTTATATATATAATGTACAAAAGAAAGGACTTCCCGGAGGAAGTCCTTGTTGTTTAGATATTTAGGATTGCGTAAATTATACCTGGTTGGTATCACTTACATATATTAATCCATAAAATTCGGGTCTGACTATTTTCTTGGCATAACGTGTCATGACCCCGCGTCTCGGTGTGAAATTGACGGGATCATATACCAATGGGGTCTGGATGAGTGGAATGTATGGAGCATATACAGCACCCGTCTCAAGGAAGTTATTTCCACGGAATCCCATAAGGATCAAGTTTTCCTGCATATAAGGATTTTTATATACTTGGAAACGGCTTGCGAAGTTACCAACGCGGCTTACGCCCATGGCGAACTTAGCGGAGTCACCGTCAGTATTGACCACGAATCCAGGGATGGATTCAAGGATGGTTGCTACATCTGGTCCTACGACCATGAAGTTAGCTCCACCACGGAGGGTCAACTGATGAATCTTGTTGGATACTTTCTGAACCTTGTTGCCAAGAGTTTGATACCAAGTTGCCTTGGTGTAGTAACCACCCGCGCCTGCCGTTGCCTGATCAACAACTTCATAGCTGTTCAATCCAGTCTTGATGATTTCACGGTTGAGACGTGCGCTCCAACGTTCCTTATTGATATTAGGAGCATTGACAATCAACATATCAAGAATTTCAAGGTCGATTTCCATTGATACGTATTCAGACAACAGAGCAGTCAATTCTGCTTCTGCGTCAACGCTGTGATAAGCGTTCAAGTCTTGTGCGAGTTCGGGAGTCCAAACAGCCTTCAATTTACGGGTCTTAGCCACGATTGGCTCAGATCGCAATTCAAGGTTGACTTCGGGAATACCGATGTCTTTATTCAAACCTGTTTGTGTTCCTACACTACCACCGTCATCAATCTTACCAAGCTTATCTTCAAAGTCGCCACGAGACGTATCACGAGGCTGCAAGCTTAATACCACCGATGCGGTATGAAGATTCGTTGCAAAGTTTTGCATGGCAGTGACCGAAGAGCTAACTACGAACACGGCTTCTGTTCCGCTAATGCGGGAGAATCCAGGGAACCACGTTACCCATTGCGCAGCAGCATTGGCTATATTAACTGGCATGAAGGTACGAACATTGTTCAAATCAGGATACGATCCCGAATAAGTAATGGTCGCAGTCGTCAAACCATTGGTTGTCAAGGTAAACAAATACCCCGCGGCCAATGATGCTGAAATACTTGAATGCACTGGGTCATTGGAATTTCCAGTATCAAAGTTGATGTCAACAAGGGATGCTGTACCAACCGTCACAGTAAGGTTATTTACCCGCGTGTCGTTGACTGTATAAGCATTACGGCCTGGACCATAGAGACCACCAGCTGGATAGTTGGTAGAACCAAGTTTCCATGTACTTTCGGGATCATCCGAACCACTTAAACCACCGAACAGAGACGAATACTTCGTGCTAGAGTCAGCGGTGAATACGCCAGAGGTTGAACCGTATTTGAAATCCAAGTAGAATACCAGCCCGGATGGGAGGTTCATAGGTTGGACCGAGACGAATTCTTTGGCGGCGATTTCAGCAAACACACGGCGAACCAGTGGAAGTGCCACACCTGCCCATTGTTCAGAATTGCTCTGAGTTCCGGTTATAGATGACTCTTCAATCAGTTGCTTTGCTTGGTTTTCGAGCAATACGCTCATATTGCTTTTCTCAATGTCATTTTTCAATCCTTCTAGCAAGCCAGTTTTATCCCACTTGGAAACGAGACCTCTTGTTTCCGTCATGAGTCTAGCCTGTGGATTTAATGCATTGGTTAACAATTCTTTTATGTTTTCCATATATTGTTTCTTTAGGTTATTCTCGCATTCAGATTACTTTTTTTGATGTCTTAATTCCTGCGAGTCTTTGGAATTTCGATATCATTTGATTTGCCTTACTCTCCGAGATAATTTCTCTGGAAGGTTTGGTCGATCCGACTGCGCCTGATGCGAGACCTTCAGTGATGCTTTGAACATTAGAATTGATTTTGGTCTTCTTCTTAATGTCGCTGCCACTGAAATTCAATGACTCGGCAAAGTTTGCGTAGGTCAGTTTAACTTCACGAACATTTTTGGCGAGGTCAAACATTTCAACGATTCTCATCTTTTGAGAATTGTTCATAATGAATTCCTTAAACAGCTTGTTCGTGTAAAGCAGTTTGGCATTCAACAAGTTAACCTCATTAAGTTGTACTTTAACATACTTAATGACCTCTTCGGCTTCATTAAGTTGTTTTTTGAGAGCGGAGTTCTCTTCTAACATTCCACCCGGAGTTGAAAGATTGTCCTTGGTAGCATTTTTTGCTTGATTTGGACGTGTCGCAGTACTTGCTTCCTTAGCAGTCACTTTTGCATCTGTCGCCGAGGGCATTCCGGTTTCGGATTGACCTCCCGAACCGTTTCCTGCGCCCATACCGGGAGTAGAAAGGTTCGTCTTGGTAGCATTCTTTGCTTGATTTGGACGAGATGCGGTACTTGCTTCCTTAGCAGTCACTTTTGCATTATCCGTGGTTGGGAATCCTTCCCCCGCGAGTCCACCCGATTCAATCTTGGAAGATGAACTTGCGCCCGATGCTGGTTTCTTATTAGCAGAACCACCGGCTTTACTACCACCGATTCCAGATGATGCGAGTTTGGTATCCTCGTTAATCTTTTCTTCATCTTCATCGTTAATCTTTCCTTCTTCCTCTTCTCCAATCTCTTCCCTGAGACTCTCTAAAAGTTCATTCAAATCCACATCTTCATCCGCTTCATCGCCCATTGGCGGTACTTCGGATGGTGGTGGTGCGCTTGTGTCCGGTGCTCCTGGTGCTCCCGCTCCCACTAATCCCGGTGCTCCTGGTGCTCCCGCTCCCACTAATCCCGGTGCTCCTGGTGCTCCCGCTCCCACTAATCCCGGTGCTCCAGCGTCTCCCGCCTGCGGAATTGGTTGGCCGCCCGGTGCTCCCGGGCATGGAATTGTCCCCGGAGGACATACAGCTGGTGCTCCCATTGGAGGTGCCGTTGGTGCTCCCATTGGAGGTGCCGTTGGTGCTCCCATTGGTGCTCCCATCGGAGGTGCCGTTGGTGCTGGCGCTTCACCCTGGGGTGCTCCCATATCATCACTATCTGGTTCGGCGGGTGGTTGTTCGCCACCAACATCGGATTCGAGCTCTTTGATGAGTTCATCAATCTCTTGTTCCGATAGATTTTCTTCTGCTGATCTCATTCCCTCTTCTTCTGCTGGCTGGGACTCACCCTGCGCAGCGTCTTCTTTCAATTTTTCTGCGAACATCGCTTGGTATCTCTCGGAGAATACTTCTTCAAGTGATACTTTTGCATTGGCAAGTGCTGTCTGACGTACTGCTTTTGCATCGGCGATAGCTTCTTTCAAAAGGTTACTATCCATAATGGTTTTCCTTATTTAGGATTTTGAACTTATTTTAAGTCCAATGAAGGTTATTAAAAATGATGACCTTATCGGTCAATTGGCGACAAAAGATTGCGGCATTTCTATAATATAAATACTATCATATTTTTCTAAAACATAAAAAATTTTACTGAATTATAAAAACTTATTTATATAGTATTATGTATAATCACAAAGAATATCAAAAACAATGGAGAGAAACCCACAAAAATTATAGAGCAGATTAGACAAAATACGAGATATTTATAAGAAGCATATGAAGATAAAACAACTTAAAGAATTAAAGAGTAAAATGTCCCTTGAACAAAAGCGACGTTTGCTAAAAACTCTTAGAACTCTCAAAGAGGGTGGAAATATCGGTGGTGAAACAGACATCATAAATGCAGATAATCTTGTAGCTGAAGATGAATTCACAGCAGCCGAAAAACCCGAGAGAAATGTTATTGCAAAAACTTTTGATACCCAGGCAGATTTTGATAGTTATGTAAATCAACGTCGTGGAATTGAAATAACACCGAGAGAACTTCAATCGCTCGTTACTGAAGAAATGCCAGGCGCAACAACTAATCCAGCTCAAACATCAACTCAACCAAGTCCATCCCAACCTTCTGTAAATAATGGCGAGGAAGAAGTTACAACAGTAAATGATCCAATCCGAATTACCAAGAGTATAACATTTACCGATGAAAATGAGGGATCTGATATTCTTGCTGACCTCATATTGGAACTCGGACTTCGAAAGGAAAAACCAACACAAAGGGATAGATTTTTTGTGAAGTTTGAAGTTACCGATGCGTTTGGAAACAATACTACCACTATCATTAAGAAATTAAAAGAGGGGTCTCAATTTTGCTGGACTGCATTTTCAAAGCATGAAACTGCCGAAGAAGAAGGAAAACCAGACGGGTCAGAAAAAGGCGATTAAGTATATGAAACTAACAGAACTGTTACATATAATGGACGAAGAATCTAAAGACGGATTCGTTAATATAGATAATTGGCGCTGGCCAGATGTTGATCATCTCGCGACTATGGGATTCGAATTTGGCGATGATTTTCATATGCATACTCAAAAAGACCCGAAAATCACTATTTATAAAAAGAAAGATAAAAATGATAAAGGTAAACTCGTTCCTTTCTTCTTTGTAGAAGAAAAGAAGCGTAAACTCAAAAGATTTGAAACCTTCAACGATGTAATTGATTATTTCGATACGTACGTTCAACCCGAGGTCGACCGAAACAAATAATCAATAAGATAATATTTTAGGAGTTTTATCTGTTCCATTTTTAAAATTTTTCCAATCCGATTCCCATAAAATTGAAACATCAAATTATTTAGAAACAATAACATTATGGCTGATATTTATAGAATATAAGAATCATATGAACACACCAAGAACCACAAAATTTACTCTTAAGCGTATTATCGAAAACCTGGGGAAAATTCCCGATAAGGGTTTCGGGGAAGACGCAAAAAAATTGACTCCTGAACAGAAACAAAAGCTGATGCAAATGACATCCATGTTCGAAAACTTCGGCGAATGTTTAAGCAATGAAGAAGCTTTAATGAACTCTGCCAAAGGCATAACTGAGTTGTGTGAGCTGGCCGAATCCTACGCCATCAACGAATGTGGCGACTGGTTTCTGCAAGATATTGTCAAGAAGGACATGAATGAGCTTAAAAAGAGAGTAGGAGAATTTCAAAAAATCACCAAGGAAGCGTACGCTCGTATGCAACAATTGGGGGTTGCTTATCAAGACATCGGACATGTTCTTGGCCGTTATTATGACCTTAAGAAACCGGCATCCATAGATCAACCATCCGTAATGGATGAAAGTGAAGATGATAAAAAAACTACTTCGAAAGAAACTAATTTAGGATCAACAGGAAAATTATCCATCGATGTAGATAAACAATCTAAAAAAATAGATAAAAGATATACAGATCCGTCGGGAATGACTCCTTATGAAAGAAGAATGTTAGGCTCTCACGGAATAACTTCTATAGATTAATACATCAAGGATATATATGTCTGAATTCATTCGTATTTGTACTCAATGCCAGAAAGATTTCCCCGAAGTAGATAAAGCGGTGAAAGATTCGGAAAGACAAGGAGCTAAATTCACACATGGAGTATGTACTGGTCATTTTATTAAACAAATGAAAGAAATGGAAGTGGATGATGCTGTGATTAAAAATATGCTTTTGTCATTTAAACAACCTCCACCGCCCACTTTAGAAAAACATCCCGAATTAGTACAAAAATATTCTCAAGGAATATTC
>Ga0315284_10001982_pt1 | contig 29378 bp, 22 predicted proteins | sample YL17G09_16_MG_FD_203696 | JGI IMG/M metagenome (GOLD analysis project Ga0315284, IMG submission 203696) | Sediment microbial communities from Yellowstone Lake, YNP, Wyoming, USA - YL17G09_16 | ecosystem: Environmental > Aquatic > Freshwater > Lake > Sediment | place: USA: Wyoming | collected...
TCACCAGCACCACCCGCCAGCCCCGATCCAGCAGCCACTCCTGGAGGCATTGTCCGTAGGGGCCTGTCGACTCCAGCGCCACCCACACCTCCTGACCGCCTTCGGCGGCGGCCAGCAAGTGCTGCTCCAACCGCAGAAACCCCGCCTCCCCCTGGGCCACTCGGTGGGGGCTTCCCCACTCTCCCAAGCAACAGGCACGCCAATCGATGCGGCCTTTGGAGACGTCGATGCCGACTACCACTCCGTGGATCGGATCCGGTACTGCTTGACGACGGTGAGGCGTCTGCGCGATACTGGACATGGTTAGGTCCTCCTTTAGGGGATGGTTTTGTCCACCACCAACCTTCCCGAAGTAGGACCTGACTGCATTATAGGAAGCTGAAGCCAACGTCGCGCGCCATTCTCGGCGGATTTCGATGAACAGGCCGGGAATGCCGCGATTCCGGCTGGAACACGGCTGAGGCGGAGAGAGCACCCGCGGCTTGTGGGCGACCGTTGTGCGTCGTTCGCTTCGCTGCGGTTCGCGTCGTCGCCGCGTCTGGGCGGTCAGTTGGGCCCGATCCCATGCTACTGCCAGCGGCGATCCCGGGAGGCGGGAAGATACAGAGCCCCTTCCCGCTGGGCATAGAGCCAGGGCTCTGTACTACCGCCAGGAGGGCTTGGGCAACCCAGACTGGAATTGGCTGGCGCGGAGGAGATTGCGCGTCGTGGCCCATCCCGCTTCCCCGGAGTCCTACACCTGATGGTGAGGGCGCTACTGCTCCTGGCGGTCTTGATCTGGGGAATCCAGCCCCTGGTCATCAAGATCGTCCTCGACGTCTTCTCCGTTAGCTTTGCCGCGTTCGCCAGATCCTTGGTGGCCGCCGTCTTCTTCGGCCTGGTGGCCCTCCTATCCAGCCCCGGCCCCGCATCAGTGCCGTCTCCATCCAGGTTGAGCACTCGGGGACTGGTTCTGTGGCTAGTGGTTGGCGGGCTCGGCCTGGGACTGGGCAATGTGCTCTGGAACCTGAGCCTGACGCGAACCACGGTCGGCGCCTCCAGCGTGCTGCAGATGGGCGCCAATATCATCATCGCGCTCTATGGCATCCTCGTGCTGCAGGAAAGGTGCACCGCGCTGCGCACGATGGGCCTGCTGCTATCTCTCGGCGGGATGTTCATCGTCTCCTGGAATGGAGAAGATGTATCCGCCCTCGCCAGCTCACGCTACTTCCAGGGGAACATGCTGGCACTGGCATCCGGCATCGCCTTCAGCCTATGCGCCATCGCGCAGAAGGTCAGTGTGCCGGGGCGCAGCAGCGTTTCGGTGGCCGTGCCCATCTTCGCCCTCAGCGCGCTTACCTGCGGCACGACTGCGCTCTTCGGCCCCGTCTTGGTCTCGGGATTCAACCCGGCCATGCTCGCGGCTCTGATTCTGACCGGCCTCATCGGCATGGGTCTCGGAAATGTGCTGTTCACCGAGTCCGTGCGCACCGTGACCGCGTCAGTCGGTGCCGCCGCGCTCGCCGCCTGCCCGATGGTCAGCCTCGTGTGCGCGACTCTGATGCTTCACGAGCCGACCAGCGCGTACCTACTCGCCGGGGCCCCGCTCATCTGCGCGGGCGTAGCGGCTGCCATCGTCAGCGAACCGGTGGCCATCGCGGGCGGCAGACCTGCATGAACGACGCGATCGCGGCGCAGGTGCAGATTCTCCGTCGGCGCGGGTGGCCTTCGTACGAAACCGCGAACGGCGCGCCACGTGCGCCTGTGTCGGGCTTTCGGCCGCCGGTTGGCGTCGTCCCTCGGCTTGCCACTACTCGCGGCCCTGTCGACCGTTCGGGCGGCCTGTTGTGCTCGTGCCTGCCGCCGCTCGGCATGCTTGCGCTGTCAACCGAGGATTTGGCTCGATCGGCGGGCGCCGAGGACGAGGTAGTAGGGAATCCTGTTGGTCGCGTCCCACCACCCCGGCCCCAGTTCTGACTTGGCCTCCGCAGTGTCCGGCGGCTGTGGCTCCACCAGCGCGTCAGCAACGAACCCAGCGCCGGACAGGAGCGAGACGTACGTCCCCAGCGTGCGGTGGAAAGTCGCTATTGCCACTTCCTGCGAGCTCCCCTCTGATGTCGGGAACGAGACGTCATAGCGACCCTCTGCTTGGTAGTCTGCCACCCGGTAGTCCTCAAGCCATTCCTCGCCGTCTGTTCCTTCCTTGAAGACGCCGCGTCCCCCCTTGATCCGCGGATAGCAGGGATGGGGGATGGAGAAGATCAGGCGGCCGCCTCGACAAAGCACTCTGGCAGACTCAGCGAAGGCGCCTGCCACGTTCTCGACATTCATGAGAGCCATGCTTGACACCACGAGGTCGAAACTCGCGTCTGGGATATCGGGCATGGACGAGAGATCACCGACGAGATAACGGATGTCGGGCACCCAGGCGTCTTGGTGCGCTCTCGCGATCTCGACCATCGCCGGCGAAATGTCAACTCCGGTGACCACTGCGCCACGACGTGCGAGTTCCCTGGACAGATGGCCGCCACCGCAGGCTGCATCGAGCACGCGGACGCCTTGCAGTTCGCCAGCTAGCCTGAAGAGTGCCGGGTTGATGATCCACGTCTGGTTGCCATCGCCGGTCTCGCCTTGCAGATCGGCCCAACTCCTGGCGAGAGCATCCCACGCCTCAGCGACGCACCTCCTATCGGGATTGTCAGTCATCTGCGGGTTCTCCCTCAGCAGTGCTCACTGCCGGCGCACTGCAGTCACATCCTACGGAGACGGCACTGAACGGTCAAGCCCGCGGCTGAGGCGAGGCCCTGCCCCGAGCGGCGAGTCGAGCTGCTCTGTCTGGGCGTCGAGCCCCCACACGAAGACCGGCATTCCTTTGACGCGCTTCCTCCGCTTCTCCGGGGGGGAACGCGACTCGACGTCATCCCTCGTCTGAGTCTCACACGGCCGCGAACGCCGCCGCCAGCATCCCCACCGCCGCCTGCTTCGTCCGCGTGTCCGAATGCAGGTAGCGGGCGGTGGTCTGGAAATCGGCGCGACCGAGCAGCTCCTGCACCGTCCTAACGTCCACGCCGTGACGGATGAGATGGGCGGCGAAGGTGTGGCGGAGTCTGTGGGGGGGGTGATGCACGTTTCCTCGAGGCGTGTCTCCTGGGGCACCTGCTGCAGCGTGCGGTTACCGGATGCCCCCAACGGACCCTTCTCGGCATCGCCTGACGCAGAAGTGCATTGACTTCCTTCGTTATGTAACGCCTTACATAAACGCGACGGTCAAGGTCCAAGTGAGTGGTTTCTTGGGTAGGTAGAGCAGAAAGAAAGACCCCGCCGCGGCTGGCATGGTTCATTGGCCCTGGAGCCGAAACATTCCCCTCGGTTCTCCGCTCTGGACTGGTAGAGGATGTGGAGCTGACCCGGCGGAGGTATGCCGACATGCGGGGAGCGTCTGGGCAGGACGCGGAGCTGGTGGCACGGGCGCGTCAGGGCGACCTCGACGCGTTCGAGCGGTTGGTCGCGCGCCACCGAACGCGCGTTGTCCAGATCGCCCGCCAGATCGTGGGAGATCGCGAGGCAGCGCAGGACATCGCGCAGGAGGCGCTGGTGCGGGCGTTCCGCGCGCTGCCCAGCCTGCGCGATGAGGAGCGATTCGGCCCCTGGCTCAACACCATCACCCGGCGCGTCGGCGCGCAATGGCTGCGCGACGACGATCATCGGCCGGAAGCGATGGACAGTGAACTGATGCGCGGCATGCCCGTGCTGTGGGGGTCGCCCCCCGAGCCGCCCACGGAGCTGGTCGAGCGTGTCCGGGCCGCCCTGGCTGTGCTATCGCGGCGTGAGCGGCGAGCGATGATCCAGCATTACCTCGAAGGGCGGAGCTGCGAGGAGATCGCTACGGGACTTGGCATCTCCAACGGCAGCGTGCGACTCATCCTCCACCACTCGCGCCGAAAGGCGCGGAAGGAGGCCGAGGACATGGCTGAAGAGGCCAAGGGCCGGAAGGGCCCGCGGGAACTGAGCACCTGGGTGGACGGCTATCCTGGGCCCGGCCAGGGCAACGTGTTCTACCACCTGAATACGTCCCTGCCGCAGACGATCTGCCTGGCCGTGAACAAGCGGCCAAAGACGGTACCCCAGCTCGCGGAGGAGGCGGAGGCACACCCGCGCTACGTGCAGGAGACGGTGAACGATCTCGCTGAGATGGAGGTGCTGACCTCAGCCGCGAAGGGCCAGTATCTGACGAGCTTCATCGCCTTCGATGCAGAGGACTGGCGGCGGCTGATGAAGCTCGTGCCCGAACCGGCCGGAGAGGCGGCGAAGCGCCTGGCGGCGGCCGAGCCGAGGTTTGGGAAGGTCTTCGAGCGCACACCGCTGGCCAAGCTCGGATGGATCTGGGAGGAGTTGATCTGGCCCGTGTACGCGATCATCGTCTGCAACATGGGCGCGTCGCGGGTCGGGCCGGAGGCCTACCGTCCTCCCAAGCCCGAGCGGCCAGGCGGGGGGCGTTACTGGCTTGGGGCCATCGAGGTGGCAGAGGATGTTCCTGGCACGTGGTGGGCGTTGCCGTTCCACTGCAACCAATCACCTGGCGGTCTGAGCAATGGCTACCTTCCACTACGAGTGTTCAACCGAAAGAACCCGCCTTACATCGAGCCGGTATCTGACCAGGCAGCTATCGTCGAGGCGCTGGCCGGCGGCCCGCTTGCCGAGTCGGACCTGCTGGCGAAGCTGACGGGAGAGGCGGAGCACTGGCGGGGTACGCTCGCCGAGTTGGTGAGCATCGGCTACGTGGCTCGGGACGATAGCCGCTATCGGCTGGCCATCCCGGTCTTCATGCAGGGCGACAGCGACGTGCTCACGCCGGAGATCGAGGCCGTGATCAAGCCTATCGTCGACGAAGTCGTGGTTCCCGTGCTGTCCGGCTTGCCAACGCAGCTCAATGAGATGGGGTACGGGCATCGGCGCGATCAGTTCGGACAGTGGCAGGGGTGGATCACTGGCAGCATCCTGGCCGAGGCTGTGCACTTCCTCCTGGAGCAAGGCGTCCTGCCGCGCCCGCCCGATCCGGCGCCGGCGAGCTTCGCCTTCATCGCCTGGAAAGGCGATCTGCCGCTGACATCATGGGGAGTGTAGGTTGCAGCAAAGGGGCTATGTGGGTAAAGGAGCGGCCATGCATAGGCGATTGGTGGATGTAGCAGTACTGGTAGTTGCGGTTGTCATGTTCAGTTCCATCTCCTGGGGCGCTGCTGAGGAAACCGGCCGGTACGGGCAGCCGGTGCAGATCACCGCGTACGACGTCACGCTGACACCTGACTTCGAGGCGAATCGGTGCCGCGTGGAGGCGCAGTGCCGGCTGCGCAACTTCGGGACCGCGCCGGCGCCGATCGCGTCGGCCTTCCTGCTGGGTCCCGAAGCGACCGCTACCGAGGTCAAAGACCTGGAGTTCCAGGTGCAGACCGCGGCCGGCGCCTGGGAGAAGGCACCTGTCACGACAACCGAACTGCCCTTCGCAAGCTGGTACCAGGAGAAGCTAAAGGTCTACCAGGTGTCGCTGCCGCAGCCGCTGCAGCCCCAGGCGGAGACGGTGTTGCGTGCGACCTACACGCTCAGCACCACGGACCCGGCAAAGAGCGACATAATGCCTGCGCTGCCAGCTGATCGGCGCGAACTCGTGCTGCTCGTCGACCACGCGTGGCTGCCTACTGTGCCCGCAGGGGCCTCCTACGCGTTCACCCGCTATGGCCACGACAAGTACGATATCAGGTACAAGCCAACCTGGACGATCCGCGTGCAGGCGCCGGCCGGCTACCGTGCAGTCGCCATCTCCGGGGAGGCCGGGGGCGAGAATATCTGGCGCTCACGGGCCCCGGGATACCCGATGGTCTTTGTGGGCCGCTACCAGGTCAGCGCAGTGGAGGATTCCGGTATCGCGGTGGATATCTACTCGCCCCCGGGCGCTCGCGACGCAGAAGCCATCGCTGCCATTGCCCGCGAAATGGCGGAGTACTACCGGATCTACGCCGACGCGTTCGGCCCGCTGCGCGGCACGCGGCTCAATGTCCTATTCACCGCGCACCCTGACTTCGTGGGCCACGGCGGATACCTCGGCTTCGCGATGGATCAGGCCATGAAGCGCGGTCGTGGATTGCTCGCACACGAGCTCGCCCACAGTTGGTGGGGCCTTTCCGTCAGCGGCTACGGTGTCGGCACCAAGTTCCTTGAGGAATCGCTCGCCGAGTGGTCGAACGCATGGGCCAGAAGGAAGCTTCACGGCGGTGCGTTACCGACACTGGACCCGCCGGGTCGGTGGCGTCAGTTCCGCCTCCTCCAAGAGAGCTTTGGCGCCGGTCGCGAGTTCGGAGGCAATCGAGGCTGGCCGCGCACCGGGTCGCCCGCCGCCATCATCAACCTCGACCTATACGGACAGGAGGGTGATCGTAACATGGCCTACGAGCAAGGCCCAAGGCTGTTGACGGAGACCATGAACACAGTGGGCGAAGCCGCTTTCCTGAAGGCCCTGCGAGCCTTTGCCACGACGCACCAGGACGGCTCCTGCACCCTTGACGATTTCATTGCCACGCTCAAGGACTCCACCGGGCGCGACTTCGGCCCGTTTTTCCGTGAGCACGCCGTCGCGATCGGCGTTGACACCCGCCTGCACTCGTTCTACGTGGCCTCCGGCATGCGCTCGTACCGCAGGGGCGCAGGCTGGGAGACCGAGGTGACGGTTCTCAACAAGGGCACGCACGAGACGGTGTGCCCGATCGAGCTGCGGACGTCCGGGGGCGCGGTGGAGCGCACCATCCAGGTTCCGCCCGGCGACGTGCGGACGCTTCGCTTCTCTACCAACGCGGAGGTGAAGTCGCTGGCTATCGGTCCGCGCTGGGAACCGCTGCCCGTTGTTGGTGAGAAGGCATGGCGCGGCATCAATCTGCCGAGCGACGACCCGTGGGAGCTGGCCCGCAGGATGACGCCCGAGTGCATGGATGGCGAGAACTGGGCCTGGTACCTGCAAGCGCTGGCGTTGGCCCGCGGCGGCCAGTGGCAGGCCTGCGCGGATGCTATCACGGAGTATGAGTCGCAGTGGAAGCAGGTCCTCGGCCGCGACCACTCCTCGCTGTCAGAGCTACCCGTTCACGCTTACCTCCGCGGCACTGCGTTCCTGCATCTCGGCAAGGCGGACCAGGCAGCGAAAGACTTCCCGTACGCCATTGACGACCTGCTCGACGGGCTGGCAGGACTCGGGGCGCGAGGGCAGCAACCGGGATCGGGGCTGCTGGCGTTGGACTCATTCGATGGCGCCGGCATCATCACCCGCGCGGACGACCTCGTCTCCGCCAATCACCTGCTGACGCTGCTTACCGGGCAGGACTTCGGGTTCGACCCGCGGGCGAGCAAGGAGACGAACGCGCCGGCCGTGGCCAGGTGGCAGGCCTGGTGGAAAGGAGCACGGAGCACCTACCGGGTGCCGCTTAAGCTGCTGCACCACCCGGACCTGCTGGTCATCTTCGGGGCTTGATCGGCCACGCCGTGGCGCAGGCGCGTCGAGCCCGACGTCTACATTCATGACCCCGCCGCGGCTGAGCGGGGCCTGTCCGCCGACATCGTCGCGGCTGCCTACTCGGTGAGCGCGTCCGGCCCGGAACATGTTACAATGACTCCGACGACCAGGCCTCATGCCCGCGGTGAATCAGGGGGGCTCAGATGGACTTCAGCGAATGGCGCGAGGAAACCGATCGGCTGGCTGGGGAGCATGTGACAGCAGCTATCGACGCCGCGCGGCGCGGTGATCGCGCTTCCTGTGCGCGTGCGGCGCACACATCGGCCGGGATTCTTCTGCGTCGGTTCCTCGATGTCGCAGGGGCTGAGGAGCATCCGGTAGGCGAGAGCGTCGCGTGCCTGCTGGGTGCCTCGGCACGCTTGGACAACTACTTCTCTCGCCTGCATGCTGAAGCGTGCCTGCTGGACGCGGGCGAGCAGAGCGCAGCTTCTCCGGACAATCTCGTAGACGCGCTGATGGAAGTGCGCTTCCTTGTTGGCTTCCGCGTTGGAAAGCTACTGGGCTTCACCGTTGAGCCAGAGCACCGAGAGCCGCGCCTGGTACCGTTTGTCACCCACTCCACCACGACCGCGAACGCGGCTAGCATCTTCGCCTGCGGGGCGCTCTACAGTTTCAACCAGTGCGTTCGCCGGGGACTGCTGTCTGGGATCGCCAAGGGGGTCTCCTACCTGCACGACCCGCGCCGATACCAGGACTCGGTGCTGTTACATATCCCTGACCACACCTACCTGGCCGGCGAGATGGTGCAGAACTCACAGCGCAAAGGCTACGCGGACGAGGCAATGGAGGAGGACTACCAGCCCGGCGCGCGGCTGTTCTTCCGGAGGGATGCGTTGGAATCGTTGCCTGGACACGATGATGACGGCAGCCATCTGGTGATGATCCGTGACGAGGTCAGCTTGGATCTGATGGTGTGCGCGGTATTCCCTTCCGCCGACGCTATGGATCTGGCCCTCGCACAGGTGACAGAACCCGGCCGTCACACGAAACTCGTAGCGCGATGTATGACCGCTCCTCCAGAGTGCTGCTGCAATCCGCGAAGCTATGTGACCACAACGAATGCGATGGTCGCCGAGCGATTCGATGGCAGCAAGTGAGGGCCTCGGGGCCGATGTAGAGAGACCCCGCCGCGGCTGAGCGGGGCCTGTCCTCGACATACTGCCGCGGCTGCCTACTCGGTGAGCGCGTCCAGGCCCCACACGCACACCAGCAGCCCTTCGACAGCCTTGCCATGATCTGCTGGCGAGTGACTGGATACCCATTCCGGCGGAAGCCTGCCAAGGAGATAGGAGACAGTGACTGCCCTCGATCTCCCGCGGCGCCCTTTTGCCTCGCCAACGCGAACGAATCGACCGGTTGGCGAGTCCAGCGCTGAAGGTGATTGTCCGGGCCGGGGGAACGGCCCGGAGGTGGGAATAGGTAACTGTCCCTGTCCGAGCCCCTGTCCGAGCCCAGGGGCAACCTTTCGAGAGAAGTCACATGAACTCACCTGGCCCAATAGAGCTGATCATCATCGGCACCCTGCACAGCCGTCACAACACGGCGAAGCGGTACACGCCGGAGGCGCTGCGACAGATTCTCCTGGCCCTGCGGCCGCATCTGATCTGCACGGAAACCGAAGCTCGGCACATCGGAGACGACGGATACTACAAGCTGGATCTGGAGCCCGAATCGCTCATGGACAAGTGGCCCGATGGCGTGGTCCCGGACCAGGTGGCCCGCCAGCTGGGGATCAGGCAGGTCTCATTCGAACGCGACGGCAGGGACCAGCGATACCGGGAGACGCGCTACTTCGAGCGGGAGGAGAGAGCGTACGCGCAGTTCCAGGAACTGGTCAGTCAACTGGCATCCTCTGATCCGATGTGTGTCGAGTATAAGATTGCCGAGATGCTGGACCGCGCGGAGAAATGCCAGCTTCTGCTCGACCAGAGCGCCGGGCCCGAGATCATCAACTCGGAGGCATTCGACCACGTCATACGCATCAAGCACTCCTGCAGCGCAACGCTGCTACCGCTGCTGACGAAGTACGGCGGATACGAGGAGATGATCGCGGATCTCCGGTTTTACTGGGAGGAATGGGAAGACCGAAACACGATCATGGCGGACAATCTGACGCGCATCTGCGGAGAGCACCCGGGGCAGCGTCTGGTCGCCGTGACCGGCTGCGAACATCGGTACGCGCTGCGCGACCGGCTGGCCGGACGGCCGGGGATCGCGCTGAGGGAGTTCTGGGAAGTGCTTGATTGCGTTCAGCAACTGCCTGAGGCATCAGAGCAACTTGACCGGCTCGATGAAGCAGCAGGTGCGTCACCCAGGGAGGAGGCCCGATGACTATCACGGAGAAGCTGCGGAGCCAACAAGTATGGTTCATGACACATCCTATCTAGCTCGCGACTTCGCTCGCTTCTATGACTGGACGTATGCCGAGTGCAATGAAGACATACCGTTCTACTTCGCCCTCGCTCATGAACATGGCGCCCCGCTCTTGGAGCTGGCCTGCGGCACGGGGCGCCTCACCATACCCTTGGCTCGCCAAGGATTCGCGATCACCGGCATCGACATCTCCCCTGAGATGCTGGAGATTGCTCAGGAGAAACTCAACCGCGAAGTTCCTGAGGTCCGCGAGCGCGTTCGATTCCGCCAAGTGAACATGAGTGACTTTGATCTGCCAGACCGCGTGAATCTGGCGTTCATCCCAGTTGCGTCGTTCTTCCACCTGCATAGCAGCAGTGAGAGGAGAAGCTGTCTGTCATCGGTTCGCCGACACCTTTCCCCGAGAGGAGCGCTAGTGGTTGATCTGATCCCCGCTGAGAGGATGGCGCATCAGGTGGTTGGCGAGACGATTACAGTCAGAACCGGAATCTGCCCAGGTACGGGGAAGCTGACCAAGGAGCTGAATCGCAAGCTCTCCATCAGCGAGGAGGACCAGCGCGTCACTGTCGAACACACCTACGTCGAAACCGAAGCTGATGGCAGCGACAATCACCATGTCTTCGTGGAGGACTACACCTGGGTGACCGAAGCTGAGATGAAGGGGCTGCTCCGCGAGGTCGGTTTCGCAGATGTGAGCGTTCTGGGTGGGTATGGATTCCAACCTTACAGCGATGTATCCGACAGGATGATCTTCTTGGCGATCAACGACAATGACCGATGCCGCGGATGATTCGACCGCCCCATTGCACAGTGAGTAGTGACGCGCCCCGAATGCGTAGTCCCAGCCTGATCAGTGTTCTCGGAAATGCCAAGCCACGAGTGAACGACGGCCCCGCCGCGGCTGAGCGGGGCCTTGTCCCCCACATACTGCCGCGGCTGGCTACTCGGTCATCGCGTCCAGTCCCCACACGAAGACCCGGAGCCCATCGACGAACTTCCGCTGCTCGTCAGGCGACAGCCGTGCCATCCACTTCTGGACCCCGGGGTCCTCGAGGATCACGGCCGCGGCCGGCTGATACGATTCACTCGTGGTGATAGTGTGGTACTGCTCGTAGTACGTTCCGGGTGCTGTCGCCGCCGACGCGAACACTGAGCTACCCGTCCGCAGGACGGATGCTCCAGTTGCGCGCGTACTCGAGGTAGCCGATCGAGCGCGCCAATCCGATGGAGGGGACGTTGTCCAGTGAGGTGCCGTGTATGCAGACCCGTCCACGCCACTGCATCTCCCGGGTCCAGGTCGCAAACACGGCTCTGCCATAGCCGCGGCGGCGGTACTCCGCGGCCACCTCGATCCCATCCTCCGCGATCGACTCGGCCATCTCGGCCACTGACGGGTCGTGCGTCATCACCTCTGCTACACACAGATCTCCGACGAAGAGCCCGAAGGCCTCGCCCCGCGCCGCGCAAGGGTGGTCCGCCGCCGCCATGTAGGCACGAGGGCCGGGCCACTTGTCCCTGTCCGCCGGTGTGAGCAGACGCACCTCGCCATCGCTGGTGATCTCGGGAGCATCCCCCGGGTGATAGAGCTTGATGCTCATGTCACCAGGCTCCCTCGGCGGGCTGGCCGGCGGCGCGTTCGGCAATGCGGAACTGAGCGCGGCATGTGCCTGCTCCACGAACTCGCCGGTGAGTACCGCGTCGGGTTCCCTGCCCCATGTGAGCCGGGACACCTCGGCCAGCGCGGCTGGATGGACCGACACCAGGGCGCGGTCGCCGAAGTGTAACGCCCAGAGCAGGCGCGTGAACCCATAGCCCAACTCCGCATAGGTCCTCCGGTCACAGGTTGCCACCGCCACCTGTCCCGGCTTCAGGTCGGCGATGGCCGTGCCCGTCCTGATGGAGAAGAAGCGATCTACGATCTCTCGCGCATGGTCTGGCATCACGTTTCCTCCATTCCCAGCAGTCTCATTGCGTTCGCGCCCATCACTGCGGCACGGTCGGTGTCGTCGAGACGCAGACGACCCATCGCTCGCAGCGCTTCTTCCTGCCGGTCATCGCTCCCGAGCACCGACGACAGAGGCACCACCGTCCGAGGGCATGAGCAGACGCGTTCCGTCTAGAGAGTGTCGCTGCTGCCGCACAGGTCCCTGACCAGTGCCGTAAGGATGCGCCAGTTGGTGCTGGCCCGAACGGGCTCCATCCACGCGCCGCCAAGGCTGTCGAAGAAGGCCTGCCGGCCGGGCCTCCCGGGCGCCAGTCGATCACCTTCCAAGCGGTCGGGACATTCCTTTGCAACCCAGCCGCGCAGCCGTGTGACGTAGTCATGGAGGCCGCCGTCCCCGAACTCGAAGTGCGGTGAGCACATCACAACTTGTCCCCGCCCGTGCTTGGCTTCGGCGATCGCGGCCGCCCCACGCAGGTGCTTCCGGAACAAGTGAACCTCGCGGGTCTGCGCGCGCTCCTCGGGCGTCGGCTCGAATGTGGCCAGCGACCTGTAAAGAGGCCTGTGATACCGCTTGAGGACTGGGCCGTTGTGGTACCAGACCCGCGCGTGCGCTCCTCGCACCCCTGCAAGGCGAGCCAGCCGGCGGCTGAGCCGGACGGTGAAGAACTGGACGCCAGTCCCAGTGTGGCTCTTCCAGCGCGGTATCGCGTCAGTGAGATGGAGCGAGATCGCCGAAGGATAGGCGCAGACCGGGGTGGCGATCAACGCTCCCGAGCAGATGCCGAGGTAGTTCATCCCATCCGCTACCGCGCTTCGCAGGCGCGCGCGAGCCGACTCGCCTCCGAACGCCCATTCCGGAACTGGCCCGAAGTAGTGGCCGGCCGGGAGGAGGAACAGACGGTATTCTGGTGTGAACTGCATCTCGGCCATGTCCCGGTCGGTAACGCGGCGGTAGGGGATGCCCTGTGCGTGGAGGAAGAACTCCATGTGAAAGTCGCCATCATCGTTGGCGCCGCTGAAGACGCCGCCGTAGAGAAGCACACGTGCCTTGCTAGCATTCATCCTGATTTCTCTTCCGACCAGAGGTGACCACAAGCGCCTGCAGGCCTACGCGTCGGGCCAGTCCGAAGCGCATGATCGCCTCAGCAATCGTCTCGCCATTCTGAACCCCCCAGGCCTGACTGTGGTCGCCACTCTCTGTTACGAGAGAGCGTTCTGAAGGGCGCGACGGTGACGGAACAACCATGCGGCGGCGCGGGCCCGCCAGGCCAGTGCCCAGAGCGGATTGAAACCGAGCGCGTCGATGCCGACCTCGGTGGTCTCCGGCGTGACTCGGGCTTCATCGGCCTGTTCTGCGGTGTCGTGGACGACGAACTCAATGAGCCGGTCCACAAAGCCCCGGCGCTGTCTGGCCGACAGGCCGTAGGCGTCCACGATCGCGCGGAACTGCTGGGCGCGCTCCTGGAGAGGGGGCAAGCCGTCTCGCGCCGCGACGTCATCGTCGTGGAGCTTCGCGTTGAGCCAGCAGGCTTGCGCGAGTTCGACGAGGGGATCTACCGGACCAGCGTGTTCCCAGTCTATCAGACCGACTGGGAGCCCGTTGCGTGCCACAATATTCCAGGGCGCGACGTCGCAATGGCCGATGACGCGGGTAGGGCCGCCCAGGGCACGACCGAACCAGGGCTGCCATACCGCGTCAGGAGGCGGGCGGTAAGACGCAGTCGCCCTGTGCAGCTCTCGCAGCAACTGACCCACTCCTGCAGCCCCCTCCAGGGTCCACGGGCCGGGATCCGTGAACTCGCCCTCGATGTAGCAGAGCGTCTCGCGACCGGCCGCGTCGAAGCCGGAATCCACCACCCGCGGAGCGCCGGCGAATCCGACGGCTTCGAGATGACGCAGGAGCGAGTGCACTGTGGCGGCCCAGGGACCGGTATCCTTGACGACTACCCGTCCGTGCCGATGGACCTCGGTAGGCCCACCACGGCTTAGCAAGGTACCCTGGGAGGAAGCAGGCTTCCGGCTACTTCGGGAACGGGATGATCGCATCGTTGGTATCCCTCAGGCGTCTGATCGCGATGGCCATGTTCATGTCGCGCCGACGCTCTCGTTACTTCCGGATACATTCCCCGGCCCTTCCGACAGTTCGTGCCATGCCTGACGCCCGTCATTCAGACGGTGCCAGCCGCCCGCGGTTCGACAGGCGAACGACGGTGCGGCCTGCTACCGGGTGAACTCCCGCCAGATGTGCCAGTAGCCCTCGTCGTTCTGCAGCAGCAGGCACACCGAGTTGATGGTGATCTCCGTGAACTTGCCGAACACGGCCGAGAACTCAGTGAGCAGTTGCTCGTGGTTCTGCCCAGTGTACGGGTTGAGAAGAGTGAGGTGGGGACGCCACGTATCCAGCCCTCCGAGCGTGCCGAACTTGCGGATCTTCCGGATCACATGTGGTCGGTCTCCATACTGAGACGGATCCTGCAGATAGCGTTGCTGCCATACCGACGCACTCCCCAGCGGATGCAGGCGTGCTACGATCAGCGTATGGAGCGTATGCAGAATGGGGTCGGCCTCGTATGATAGGACCAACGTCCGCTGTGATGCCCCGACGGAACGCACCAGGCCCTTCGGGTGTGCCGTGAGCCTGAAGGGCACCTCGGGATCAAAGCAGCCCAGGATCTCTTCGATTTCGCGCTCAATGGCGGAGATGTTGCCGGCATCGAACTCGATGAGATCACTGATTGTCATGTGCAGCCCGAACCCCCGCGCCCACGCGACCCACTCGTCGTCGATCCCACCGATCCGCCCGGCAAGCTTCGGGCAGAGCGGCACGCGCTGGCGCGCCCGAGAGTCGTAGCCAAGGACGGAGCTTCCGAGCCGATAGAGTTCTTGATTGGCCGGAGGTACGTAGTAGACCGCGAACCAGGGCATGACGAGACTCCTCCGCTACGGGGCGTAGAACGCCGGACCTCGCCTTTGGGAACCGCGGGAGAGGTCCGCTGCCTGTCCAGAACCCTCCTCCGCGTCAAGGACTGCGTGCAGCGCATCTCGCCAGGGCATCGTGCGCCTCCTGGTGGAACAAGGCCTAACGCATGGTGGATCGCCCAGACCGAACGGTCTCCTTTGCTGCGACGACAGACCCCGACCGGCCGGCAGTAGCTCCTCCCCTACCGCGTGCACCGGAAGACCACGTCATAGCCCGGGGTCTCCAGGTCCTTGTGGACCTTCGAGTCGTACTCCGCGGCGTGGTTGTCGGTCAGGTCCGGGCCGACGCTCCAGACCGTGAAGCCCTTCACCTCACGGCGGTACTGGTACGGTTTCTGTGTGAAGGGATCGAGGGGGAGCTTCCAGCCCTCCTTTTCCAGGTCGGTGAGGGAGGCCGGATACGCACCGTGCCCGCCGTGGTAGGCGCTGACAGCGAGGCCCACGCGGGCGGCGCCGAGGCGAGCAATGTCGCGGTAGGCCGACCACAGGGCGCGACTGCCCCGAGGTGCGATCATCCTGGCCATGAGGCCGCGGTACTCCGGCAGGCGCGCGGTCCTCTCCTCGCTGGCCTCTAGCGCCTCGTTCGCCTCCGCGTACGGCCTACTCAAGGAGGCGATCTGGTCGCCCATCGCGCCGAGATAGCTAAGCCGCTGCCAGTTCCACATCAGCTCGGCCAACCGCTTCCGCGAACCGCGGGTCAGCTCCCTCAGCGGGACGGAAGGACCGGTATCCTTGGACGCGAGATCGATCACCGTCAGTCCCCAGGCCCGTTCCCCCTTCATATCCTGCACGAGCGACTCGGCTGGCGATATCCGGGCGAGTTGGTTGGACAACTCCCGTATCGCGTGCTCCGATGGATCGCCAGCGGAGAGCACGTGCTCCGTCGCGGCCGCCCCGACTCCGTGGATCGCCACGCTCACGAGGTAGCCGACGAGCACTGGGGTCTGCACTGCATGATCGCCAACCCGGAAGATCACCGCGCAGGAGGCGAGGGCCCCATCCGGGTCGCCGCGGGAGGCTTGTACCGCCGCCTTGAGGGCGAGCCCCCGCGCGCCCGACCGCAGCTTGCCGAGGTGCGGCATCTTCACATCGGCCCCGGCGTCCCAGTTGGTGTGGAAGGCCGCGGTCTGGATGCGAGAGGACTGATCGAGAAGCGAGAGGTACCGCGCGTTGGCGTCGACGAAACCGCGCGCTACGGCCAACTGCTGCGAGGTGAGGCGTGTCCGGCGCACGACGAAGTCCGGCCCCTCCTTGTCGGTGGGAGCGATCTGAAAGGCGCGTTCGTAGACGTCCGCGGCGTTCGGTTCGCCCGGCTTGACCTTCGGGACGGCCTCACTGAGCAGAAGCGGCTCTCCGTGCGCCCTCATCTGCGAGTACGCGCGCGCGACCTGTCTCCGGGCCGACACGCGCGCGCCGGCATAGGTGATTTGCAGCGCGATGGGCAGGGCGACGGCCACCATCGCAAGGGCACAGCAGCACCAGAACCAGAACCTCCGGTACGCGCGTCTCGGCTCGGCCTGTGCTGCGGTCCCTGCCATGCCGCTCCCTCTCGCTGAGGTATACCCTGTGCAGAGGTCGCCGTCTCTACCGCGCACACCGAAACACGAAGCCATAGCCCGGTGCGCCCTGGCCGTGATGCGTCGTCGGGTCGTAGTTCGTGGCGTTGTTGTCCGTCATGTCCTGGAAGGATGGGCGCACCTCGCACGCGATGACCTCCAATTCATCCGTGTCGCCGCCGAGGAGCACGGCGCACCAGCCCTTCTTGCAGCCATCGACGCTGCTCACGCCAGAAACAGTAGAAGGGCAATGGGTCTGGGTCCGCGTTCTGGCGAGAGCGCTCGGACAGGTATCCCTCCGCGGGGGGCAGGCCGAACCACCCCCCTTCTGTCTTCCGAAGGGTCCTGTAGGCAAGCGGCCAAGAGTGGATCCGCGGCGTGGCCGCGGACGAGGAGGGTGCCCATGAGAATTGACGCGCATGTGGACGGTGACTTCGCCAGGCTGGTGGGGTCGCCCGAGGAGTATGTGAGGCGGTGCCGGGAGCGGGGCCTAGAGCGGGTCGTGCTGCTCGACTTTCCGGAGAAGACGCGAGTGGCCCATGAGGCGCTGCCGCACTTCGTCGTCCCCGTGCCGTACCTGGACATGGACACCGCGACTTTGCACGACATCCACACCTGCTTCGACTGGGGCGCCCGCGGCATCAAGTTCTACCTGCCCCAGTTCTCCTATGGCGACACCCGGTACGATCCGCTCTACCGCGCCATTGCAGAACGAGGCGGCATGGCCGTCTTCCACACCGGCTACATCATGACCAGCTTCAGCCCCGACGTCTATCCCCACCTGAGCGCACAGAACCCTCGCCCTGTGGACATCACCTTGATGCGGCCCGCCGCCGCCGATTGCTTGGCACGGCGCCACCGCGACCTGAAGATCCTCATGGCCCACTTTGGCAATCCCTGGTGGGAAGAGGCCTGGAAGATGGCCTCTTCGAACCCCAACGTGTACGCCGACCTCTCCGGCGGCACCGCTATCCGCCCCTCGACGCTGATGTGGCGAGAGATGTTTGCCCCGGATGGGAACCGGGACAGCCGCATCCTCAGCAAGTTGCTCTTCGCTACCGACGTGCTCTACTTCGCCGACCCGGGCAACGAAGGCTTTGAGACCTACATGGCCTTCTACGACCGCATCTACGAGGCCGTCCACGCCTCCTCGGAACAGCGGGAGCGAATCAACCGCGGCAACGCCATCGAACTGTTCGGGGTTGGGTGAAGAGCATACTGAAGAGCGCCCCTGCCCTCACGGCGTCGTGCCCGGCGGCCCTTGCAGCCACCACAGCAGATAGGGGCTGCTGCGAAAGGCCATGCCGTAGTCCTTCACTCTGCTGCCGTAGTCGGTGGTCAGCCAGTAGCGCGCGTGCCGGAGCGCGAAGTCGAGGTAGCGCCGATCTCTCGTTGCCTCCCACACGCTCCCCAGCCCGACGAGTGCGGTGAAGCCCCCGGGGTCCTTGAACCCTTTCTCGCCTTCCGCGTACGTCGCGATCAGCCAATCCGCGAGCCGCCGGGCGCGATCTTGCGCCTCCGGATCCTTCGTCACCCGGTACCAGTCGCGAAGGCCCTCCGTCACCAGACCGCCTTGGAACGCGTAGGTGTTCGGGAAGCCTCCCTCGTGCGCGTCCTGGTACTCCGCGATGCTCCTCCAGAAGTACCGGCCGCGGTCCAGATACTTCCGATCTCCCGTCGCCTCATAGGCCGCCACCAGGCTGATCAGCACGTTGCCCGCACTGCGCGGTTCGCTGAAACCGATCCCCTCGACCTGGAGCGCGTAGTCCGCGGAGAGCCGTCCGGCCTCAAGGTAGCGCCGGTCTCCGGTCAGGTACCACAGCTCGAACAGGCTCTGGTTCTTGTAGAAGTTGAAGGTGGGCGAGACACTGCCCGCGCCGTCGTGGTAGGAGCGCACGTGCTCGATCGCCGGGCAGACGCGGGGACCGCCGACGGCCTCCGGCTCGACCGCCCAACAGGCGTTGTCAACATCGCCGAGATGTCGGGCATAGGCGCGCGCGTTGTCTAGATAGAGTCGGTCGCCGGTGCGCGCGAACTGCAGCACCAGCGCGTGCGGGAAGTCGTAGTAGTTGTCGTCCCAGTAGATCGTGCCAGCTTCGGTCCAGTGCACTCCGTCGCCATAGTTGATGATCCCGTACTCGTTGTTGATCGGCGGCTGCGCGGCGCGGCTCTCTCGGTTCTTGAGAATGGTCGCGAAGCCCTCGCGGAAGCGCCGCTCGAAGGCCTCCACCACCTCCCGGTACTGCGGGTCGTAGCTAGAGGGATCGGCCTCCGAGAGCTGACCGAAGGCCTGCGTGTCGCGGCAGTACCAGCGCGTCGGCGCCACCAGGAAGAGCGGGGCCTGGAACGCGGCCATCTCATCGGAGATCAAGCTCGTCTCCACCGCCCCGTGGAAGGACAGCAGCACTTCGTGCGTGCGCGCCGTGCCCGGGTAGACGACCAGCGGCTGGCCATACTCGGTGCCGGGGTACAACTCGACAGATACGTCGCCACTCGCCTCGGCCTTCAGGGCCTTCGGGAACATGTGTCAGAAGTCCCGCACTCCCGCGGTCATCCCGCGCCGGCCGTCTGACAGGTCCACCCACCCCGTGCGCCACGTATGCCCTTTCCCCTGCGCCTTTGCCCCCATACGCCACCCGGTCCAGGGCTCGTTACTGGCAAAGAAGACGCCGTAGTCGTCCGGCCCGTGCTGATAGAGCGAGGCCACCTCCCTACGCGCCACCCGGCCCTCGTGGATCGTCTCGCTCCCACCGAAACGGTAGCGCAATCCCTCCGCGTCCGGCTTCAGGTTGAGCGCGAGGACCAGGCTGATATCATGCAGCGACAGGTAGTCGCTCATGCTCTCGCCTTGCCGCACCAGGAAGGCATGTGAGACAGTCACATAGCTCTTGCCGCGGTAGGCCATGATGCGGGTGATGAAGTCGGTGAGCGGCGCGCCGTGCGCGAGCCGATGCCGGCCCTCCGCCCGGATCACCACGCGGAAGGGGTTCGCCTCCTCCACCGTTACCGCGCAGTCCGCGTCCGCACTCGCCCAGGCCGTGCGCGACCCCTCCGACACCCGCGCCCCGCGCGGTCGGTCCGCGAGCATCACATGCGCGTCATCGAACTGCTGCGCACCACTTCCGTCCAGCCACACCTGGTCCAGCAGGTCGAAGTGCTGCTTGCGCACCCGGACCCGCATCGGCCCGGTAGTCACGGTGATCTCGCTCGGCGACTCCTGCACCTGCAGCTCGCTCGCTGCCGCCTTGCGCGGCTCCGCTATTCGCAGGTGCAGCGTCTCCTCGCTGTACGCGGGTAGGCTGCGCTGCAGGCTGATGTGCGCCCACTTGACCGACCCGTCCTCCCACCAGCGGTTGGCCGCCGCGAAGGACGCCGGCACCTCTCCACCCCTGGCATCGAAGAGCCGGAGCGCCGACGGGTCCTTGCACACGCCCTTCGGCAGCGGCACGCCGCAGGTGATAGGCTCCTCCCTCCTCGGGACGCCGATCGGCTCCCTCAGCGTGAGCGGGACATCGAGCGCGGCGCTCGCGCCAGCGCAGAGGGTGAGCAGCATCAGGAAGGTGAGCAGCAGAGGCACGGGCATGGGGGCGACTCCTGTCAGAGTGGGTAGTGGCGGGTCCCTCTGTCTTGTAGCACAGGCTGGTGGCTATGGCAAGCGGCCGGCCTGCGGTCCCTTCTGGCGAACTGGCTGCTCGAAGCCCTGCTCTCCATACGGCGTGCGGGCGATTCGGGAGGAGCCGGGCTGCGCGCTCCGGCCGCGCGGGCCACAGACCCTCTCCCTAGCAACCCGGAGGGAGTTAGACCTGTCGCCCGAAGTAGCCAGCAATACGGGGAGAAGGACATCCCGCGCCGGGGCTGGCCATCACGAACAGCCTCGCGCTGGCGCTCGAGTACATCGCGCGGGGCCGTGTGCGGGTGGACGGGCTGGTCGGGGCCGTCTTCGCGGCCTCGGAGGCGGCGCAGGCCTTCGCCACCGTCGAGCAGCAGGACCTCTACACCATTGGCCTGGACTGGACGAGGGATCGCTTCGAGCCGTAGCGCTGGTCGCGGGCGCCGAGCAAACGGGAGGGATCACGCGGCGCGCGGTTGAACGCGGACAGTCCAGGCACGATGTGGCTTCGGAGGTGGTAGATGGGCAGTGAGTCGGAGAAGGGCCTCTCGCGGCGGGAGTTCCTGCGGCTGGCCGCGGCGGGGGCGGTGGTCGCGGGAATGGGGCCCGAGGTGGCGAAGGCGGGCAGAGTCGCCCCGACGGCATCGGGACCTGCTCCCGCGAGAGCGGTGTGGGACCTGAGCAAGGCCTATCAGGAGGCCACGCCCACCCGCGGTCGTGTCTGCATCAACGGCCTGTGGCGCTGGCAGCCCGCCAAGGAGATCACCGGGCGCGCGCCCGCCGACAACTGGGGCTACTTCAAGGTCCCGGGCTCCTGGCCGGGCGGCGGCGACGGGGAGTCGCGCGACTGCCAGACGGTCCACCCTCACGTGAGCTGGCAAGGAGAGAACCTGGGCGAGGCCAAGGCCGCCTGGTACAAGCGCGAGATCACCATTCCCGAGGCCTGGGCCGGGCGCCGGATCGCGTTGCATGTGGAGTACCTGAACTCCTATGCGGCGGTCTATGTGGACGGCAAGAAGGCCGGCGAGCTGCGCTTCCCCTGGGGCGAGCTGGATCTCACCTCGGTGTGCCATCCCGGCCGAAAGCACGTGCTCAGCCTGCTCGTCGTGGCGCTGCCGCTGAAGGGCGTCATGCTCTCGTTCAGCGACACCAACGCGGCGAAACAGGTCGAGGGGTCGGTGGCGCGGCGGGGACTGTGCGGGGACGTGTACCTGGTGGGCGAGCCCCCGGCCGCGCGCCTCGACGAGGTGAAGGTGGATACCTCAGTGCGGCGCGGAGAGATCACGTTCCGGGCCGCCGCGAGGGGCCTCGCCGCTGGGCACCGGTACTCGCTCCGCGCCCGCGTCACGGAGGCAGGCCGCGCCGTGCGGACGTTCACGAGCAAGCCCTTCGCGGCGAGCGACCTGACGGAGGGGCGCTTCTCCTTCACCGCGAAGTGGCTAGCGGACAAGCTGTGGGATATCCACGCTCCGGAGAACATGTACCAGCTCAGCCTCTCGCTGCTCGATGCGAAGGGGAAGGTACTGGATACGGCCCTGCCGGTGCGCTTTGGCTTCCGCGAGTTCTGGATCGAGGGCCGGGACTTCTACCTGAACGGCACGCGCATCTTCCTCTCCGCCATCCCCCTGGACAACGCCGGTATGGGGGCGGCGTGGGCGACCTATGAGGCGGTGAAGGAGAGCCTGCTGCGACTGAAGAGCATCGGCACCAACTTCGTCTACACGCACAACTACGGCTGCGAGCCGGGGTCGCACCTCAGCTTCGCGGAGGCGCTGCGGGCGGCGGACGACGTGGGGATGCTGGTCGCGCTGTCTCAGCCCCACTTCGGCCACTACGAGTGGGAGGCGGCCGACGCCGAGCAGACCAATGGCTACGCCGAGCACGCGGAGTTCTACGTGCGAGTAGCCGGCAACCATCCCTCGGTGGTGTTCTACTCCACGAGCCACAACGCGACCGGCTACATCGACGACGAGAACCCGGACCTGATCGACGGACTCCACGACCTGCGCCCGGACTGGGCCCGCAACAGCATCCGGCCGGCCCTGCAGGCGGAGGCGATCGTGAAGCGGATGGATCCGGCGCGCATCGTCTACCACCACTCCTCGGGCAACCTGAGCGCCATGTACACGCTCAACTTCTACCTGAACTTCGCGCCCATCCAGGAGCTGTCGGATTGGTTCGAGCACTGGGCCACCAAGGGCACGAAGCCGCTGTTCACGTGCGAGTACGCGGTGCCCGGCCACCTGGACTGGACCACGTACCGCGGGTGGTACCACGGCAAGAGGACTTTCGGAAGCGCGGTGGTGCCCTGGGAGGTCTGCATCGCGGAATGGAATGCGCAATTCCTGGGCGACCAGGCCTTTCGGATCAGCGAGGCGGAGAAGACGAATCTGCGCTGGGAGGCCAAGCGGTTCCGGGGCGGTCAGCTCTGGCACCGCTGGGATTACCCATACCCATCGGATTCGAGAGTGTTCGACGGACGTTACCCGGTGTACGCCCGGTATATCACCGACAACTGGCGCGCCTTTCGCACCTGGGGGCTATCCGGGAGCAACGCGTGGGAGTACTGGCTGTTCTGGAAGCTGCGCGAGGGCGCGGACAAGGGTCGCAAGGAGTTCAAGGTCGACTGGGACAACCTGCAGCGGCCGGGGTTCAGCCCGGACTACGTTGGCCGGCCGTACGACATGCTCGACCAGGGCTACCAGCGCTCTGACTGGATCCCGACGATCGCGGCGGACGCGCTGGTGCGCAACAATGGGCCGCTGCTGGCCTACCTCGGCGGGAAGCCCGGCCGCTTCACCAGCAAGGATCACAACTTCCGCCCGGGGGAAGTAGTCGAGAAGCAGCTCATTGTCATCAACAACTCCCGCGAGATCGTGTCATGCGACTGCGCCTGGTCATTCGGCCTCCCGCAGCCCATGCGCGGCAGTGCGAAGGTCATCGTGCCCACCGGGAACCAGCACCGCACTCCGCTGCGCTTCGAGCTGCCGGCGGGGCTGGCGCCGGGCCGGTACGAGCTGACCGCGACCGTCATGTTCAGCACTGGTGAGACGCAGCAGGATTCGTTCACCGTGCACGTGCTGCCGTCCGCGCAAGCGCCCGCGGTGACGGTGAAGATCGCTCTGTTCGATCCGAAGGGGGAGACGAGCCGGCTCCTGCAGGAGGCCGGCGTCTCGTATCAGGCCGTGGCGGCCGGCGGGGATCTGTCCGGCTATGACCTCCTCGTGATCGGCAAAGGGGCGCTGACCGTGGACGGACCGGCGCCTGACATCCGGCGGGTGCGCGAGGGCCTGCGGGTGCTCGTGTTTGAGCAGCCCCCGGAGGTGCTGGAGAAGCGCTTCGGCTTCCGGGTGGCGGAGTACGGGCTGAGGCAGGTCTTCGAGCGGGTGCCCGATCACCCGCTGCTGGCCGGGCTCGAGGAGGAGCACTTACAGGACTGGCGCGGGGAGGCGACGATCCTGCCCCCGCGACTGAAGTACGAGATCGGGTCCCGGTACGCCCCGACCGTGAAGTGGTGCGATATCGATGTGACGCGAGTATGGCGCTGCGGCAACCGCGGCAACGTCGCCTCGGCCCTAATCGAGAAGCCGGTACGCGGCGACTTCCTGCCGATCCTGGATGGGGGGTTCAGCCTGCAGTACAGCCCGCTGCTGGAGTACCGGGAAGAGAAGGGGATGATCCTCTTCTGCCAGGTGGACGTGACCGGGCGGAGCGAGGCCGATCCGGCGGCCGAGGCCCTGACGCGGAACCTCCTGCAGTACGCCGCCGCGTGGAAGCCCGCCACAGGCCGGAAGGCGCGCTACGTCGGCGACCCGGCCGGCAAGCGCCACCTCGAGGTCGCGGGCGTGGCCGCGGCCTCCTATGAGGGAGGCGAACTGCCGGCCGACGAGGTCCTTATCGTGGGGTCCGGCGGAGGGGAGCGGCTCGCTCCGCACGCGGCCGCCATTTCCGAGTTCGTGAAGGCCGGTGGCCACCTACTCGCGCTCGGGCTCGAGGAGGAGGAGGCGAACGCCTTCCTGCCCTTCCAGGTGCGGATGAAGAAGGAGGAGCACATCGCCGCCTTCTTCGAGGCGTTTGGCAGGGAGTCCCTGCTGGCGGGGGTGAGTCCGGCTGATGTCCATAGCCGCGACCCGCGGGAGCTTCCCTTGATCGCGGGCGGCGCCGCCGCCATCGGCAATGGTGTGCTGGCCCAGGCGGAGCACGCGAACGTCGTCTTCTGGCAGCTCCCGCCCTACGCGGTGGCTCCCTCCGCGGCGGGCGAGAACCCCTGGGTGCTCGACGGCATCGAGCAGTACGCTCTGAAGCGGACCTACCGGCGTGCCTCCTTCACACTCACGCGCATCCTGGCCAACATGGGGGTGGCGGGTTCCACTCCCATCGTGGCCCGCTTCAGCAGTGCCCTGACGCCGGCCCACCCGGAGCAGCGGTGGCTCGAGGGCCTGTACCTGGATCAGCCCGAAGAGTGGGACGATCCCTATCGCTTCTTTGGCTGGTAGAAGAGGCCCAGCAGGCACAGCCGCGCGGAGGAGAAGATGAAGGCAGTCGCGCCTCCCCGAAAGAGCGAACCCCTCCTGTGCAGCTGCTTCCTTGGCAAGGATGAAGGCGAACGGCGCGCTGTAGTGGCCGGAGCTTTCCCGTCCGTGCTCCTGCAGCCGGTGGCGCATCCTGTTGCCTGTGTCCCTATAGGACGGCGTGTCAACAGTCCCCCTGTGCAGTTCCCCGACGATCATCCTGTGGTCTCTATTGAGACATGTCCCTATCGGCGCTGACGGCGCGCACACTATCGTCGGTTTCGGGGGGGCCTCTCAGGTCGAGCGAGGGTCTGACTTCGGCCAGACACACTGCAGGAGAGTGCCCCACACTAGGCGCTACTGGCGGCGCGCGCGATGGGCGCCTGATAGTCCTCCTCTTCCTTGAGCAGATGATAGACCAGATCGAGTAGCCGTCGGGCCGCGGCGACCTTGCCGGGGTTGCGTCCGTGACGGAAGGCGACGGAGAGGAAGATACGCTTCAGCCTGGGGTCAGGGTGGCGCATCTGGGCCATCCGCTGTGTCGCCAGCACCGCGGCATAGCGGAGCCAGGCGTTGCCGATCTTGGTGAGTGGTCCACGGGCATCCCGGTCTCCGCTCTGGTAGACCGCAGGCACCAGCCCTGAGTAGCCGCGTAGGTGCGGGGGGCTGGGGAATCGGCTGATGTCGCCGATCTCCGCCGCCAGGGCAAGACTGAGGAAGGGCCCGATCCCGGGGATGGTGCGCAGTCGCTGGGCTGCAGGATGGGTCGCTGAGGCCTGCTCGACCAAGCGCTCAGAGTCATCGGCTTTGGCCTGGACCAGCACCAGGATCTCCCGCAGCGCCGCCAGCATCCGTCCCGCGTTTCCCTCCAGCTCCACCTCGTCCAGCCACAGCTGGCCCCGCTCCCCCAGCAGGTCCCGATGAGGACACTCATATCCGTGGCGAGCCAACAGCCCGCGCATCCTGGTACGCACTTGGGTCGAGAGCCGGGTCAATACCGTTTTGCCCCGCGTCAGTTCCCGCAGGTCCAGCAGTTCCGCCTCCGGCCGCCACTGCGGCCTGATCACCCCCTTCGCGGCCCACCAGGCGAGTGCGGCCGCATCCCGCCGATCCGTCTTCGCCACTCGCCTCTGAAGCTTGCGCACCTCTCCTGGGTCCACGATCCACACCTGCTCGGCCATCGCCTCTAGCAGTCCAGCCATGTGATAGCTGCTTCTGCCGGCCTCCAGCACCACCGTCTTCGGCGAAGAGAGTTCACTCAGCTTCTCTTCCAGCGCGGAGGGCTCATTACGTACCGTCCCCAAGTCCTGGATCGCTCCGCTCCCAGGATCGAACATCCCCATCCTCGAATAGCTCTTGTGCACATCCAGTCCTATCCAGATCATCTTCGGTCTCCTCCTGCCACCAGGTGTTTGTGCTTCGAGCACCTGTTCAACACTCGCAGGGGGAGACCGTCCTATGATAGTCGAGCGGCACTGAGACCGCCATCAGGGCCCTGACGTGGGTGGGTGGGAGAGGCGAATAGGCGCCCAGAGGCAGTAGGCACCTGATCTCTGCATAAGTAGGGTCGGACTGAGCCGTGGCGCGTCCAGTGCTCCGAGGGCGGTTTCACAGGCCCTCCACACACAGCGTAATCCGTCAACCGATGAAGTCCTGGAGCCCTTCCGCCCCTTCTGGGCGCACGATTCGGAACACCGGGGTATTGCACACCCGGCAGCGTGCGCGGATTGCTACCCGGATCTCCGGCTCCCCCTCTTCTCTGTCATAGTCGTGGGACGACCATAGCTCCGCTCTTCTGGGGTAGCGGTAGGGACGGGCCGCCCGGCATCGACAGCAGTAAGCCTCGCCGGGCCCCAGCTTCACCCTCCGGGAGTCGTCATGTTGGTAGTGACGTTTCTCCTTGGGGCGGCCCGGCCTGCCGGTGTGCTGTACGTATCGGCGCCGATGCTCGCGCTCCCTCTCTTGCTCTTCCCGGCGAAGTCGGCGGGTCGTCTCGTGATATACATCATCGGCCGGCTCTCCGCTCTCTTCTCCGCCATCGACAAGGGGCCCGGCGTCCACTAGATCCCAGGGCAGCAACCCTCCGCACTCGGAGGTGTAGACAAGTCTATGGCAGCGGCGGCAGCGCAGCTCCCCTTGATGCAGGTAGAGGTGGCGCACCCGTCGCCCGCAGTCGGCTCCGGGACAGCGGAAGAACGCGAGGTCGCCTGGGAACAGGTCAATCGGTACCATGCACCTCACCCCGGTGCCGTGAACTAGACCGTGGAGGTGAGTTAGTTCGACCGCTCCTGCGGTGGCGAGGCAGCGGATGGCAAGCGACTGGCGGCCGAGCCGGTCCCAGCAGAGAAGATTGGTCTTCCTGGGGTCGCCACTGCCATCTAGGGCATTAAGGAGATCCTCGCGCCGTACCAGGTCGAAGGCGTCGGTGCGTGGGCAGTCTTCGAGGATGGTTCTGGCCATATTGCCTCCACTCGTTGCCATGGTTCATGCCACTCCCTGCCGAAACATGATCGTGATTATTACGAACGAAATACCGCCGAGGCCCTCTTCCGTTCCAGCGACAGGCAGCGAGGAGAAGCGTAAAAAGACAGCAAATACCTGGAGTTTCCCTCGCGGGAGGATCCCTTGCCGTCGCCGGACCTGCGTCGTATTCCGGTGATGTCTTGGTGATGTTTCTGTCGCGCGGGTTGGCCGAGACCTCCCCGCCAGACGGGTGGGCAAAACGCGGTCACGGGGTGCTGTGAGCCGCCAGAGGCGAAATCCTTGGAAATGCAGAGAGCGTGGTTACAAATCAGTCGCTCTGCCAACTGAGCTACGCCGGCGCCTCTCTACACACCATAGACAGCCTGAAACTCACGCGCCCTCCAGATCGCGGGCGCTGACCTACTGAGCGAATCTCAGTTGGTCGTGCCTGGCGACTAGGAAGCGGTCTGATTCTAGCAGGTAGGGGGCGGGGTGTCAGCAGTCAGACGTGAGGACCAAGAAGGCGTGTGGGAGAGGAATCCCCACCGACGCACTCACGATCATGCCCAGTGTGGAGGCCCTACTCCGTTTCCCCCGGTTCCTGCTCTGGCGCGTTCACGCGCCAGGTGACAGGGATCGGGCCTATCTGTCCTCTGCCCTCTCGCCGAACCATGGCATCGCCCACCTCGAATGAGCGAACCGTGCCGTTGCTTCGGTCGAATATGAATGCAAGCTCAGCCGAGACGATGAGAGTATCGCCTAGCCAGCGATCGAGTGTCTTGATGATGCTGTCGAGAACAGTAATAGCTTCATCCGAGGCACGCACGGCACTTATGCCGACGTTGAACGTGCAAACTACTACGATCTGGATCTCCTCATCTGACAGGCTGGTCACTTCTTTCAGCTCCAGCCGTAGGTCGCCCAACTCCAACTCCGCGTCCTCCGACATGGACGTGGTGACCGAGCAGTTCGGCGTATTGGCGATGGCCGCCAGGACGATTCTGGCCGCGTTGCCTCCTATGGCGGCCCGCAAGTCTATCGTGCGATGCCTGCCAGCCAGAATCTCTACCTTCTCTGTTACAAGTGGGTACTTTGGCAGAATCACGGCAGCGGAGAAAGCTTCAGCCGAGTGGTATATCCGCACTCGGTCTGCCGGTACCGAGTCTTCCTCTAGCCAGTCCAGGAGTTCCGGGACGGGCCGATCATCGGAGTCCGTGGGGAAGTCGTTCTCGTTCTGCGTGACCAGGACCACCTCAGGGTGTTCCCTCGCCAGACTCGCGACTGTACACCACACGAGAGCATCCTGATAGCCGGCTCCGTCGTTTCCAAACGGCTTGCGCCGTGCGCGGAGAGCGCTCAGCAAGCGCGCGTGCGGCACTGGAGGGTGGTCGAGGATGCGGACACCCATATACTCGAGACGGGCCCTCAGCTGCCCAACGTAGGACTTGCGGGACGCTCCGTCCAACAGCTCTTCCGTCTCTCGCAGGGGGGCATCACCGCCTAACCAGAGCCTAACACTACGGATTGCCTTCCGCATCTCGGCCGCCGCGGCATCGCTCTTCTCATCCATGTGACGCATGGCTTCCTGCAGCACGACCTCGGGGACCAGGATCTCCGCGCCGGACTGCCTCGCGAACTCAGTCAAGACCTGCAGGTGAACCCCCCTCAGTAGCGGGTCCCGAACGATCTCTGTCGTGTCTAGGACGATCTTCATGAGTCTCCCCCTGCGGTGATCGGTGTCTGCTTCCGCCTATTGCGGCCACAACTGATTCCGCAGATTCCTCGCCAGAGGCCGCTAGCCTTCCAGGCGTCATTGCTATGGATGGCAGGAAGCAGAAACAGCCAATGGGTAGGCGCGAAAGAGACACAAGGAGTCGGCTGTGCGGCCGGCACCCGGCAGCAGTATCGGCGCCGCCTATCTGCCCTGGTGGGCCCAATGGATTCAGTGCTTGCTGGGTAATGCCGTGTCTCCTGCCATACCAGCGCAAGCACCAGGTAGGCGGCGTCTGCCCGAGGCTCGGTCAGCGTGTGAGCGCAGCAGCGTTGGATGAAGGAATGCTGATGCCCTTCGTAATATCCGCCCTCGCGAAGGCCCACCTCCGCTCGGAGTCGGCGAACTCGGAGTAGCGGGCGGTCATGATCGGGGAGCGGTGGCCCATGGCGCGCATCAGCGCGGTGGTGGGCACCCCGGCCTTCGCTGAGGTCAGACCGAAGTAGTGGCGCAGGACAGTCGGCACCCCAGCACTCCACGAACATGGCGACAGCCGCGTTCCAGCTCGGATTGGCCGCCGCGTCGTGCCAGGGACCCTCTCTCGGTGGCGGGAACCAGCTCGGGTCGCTTCGGGCAGCTCGCGTTCAACGATCGCCTGCGGACCCGGGAGCAAGCGGCGGGCAGGAACCGGCTTTCGAC
>Ga0315284_10001983_pt1 | contig 29375 bp, 25 predicted proteins | sample YL17G09_16_MG_FD_203696 | JGI IMG/M metagenome (GOLD analysis project Ga0315284, IMG submission 203696) | Sediment microbial communities from Yellowstone Lake, YNP, Wyoming, USA - YL17G09_16 | ecosystem: Environmental > Aquatic > Freshwater > Lake > Sediment | place: USA: Wyoming | collected...
AATCTCGGCCAGTTTTGGAATAAAACGATAAAACGGCAGGACACTTCTTTCGATAGGCGTCATCTTATCTGCAGCCGATAAGATAAGTGCAAAAGTATGCCCAGGATCATAATAAGTCAGGGACCTCGGATCACACAACCAAGCATCTCTTTCGTTGCCACTCCCTCCATTCTCAATATTCCAAATCAAACAATCTGGTTCATACCTTCCACCAGGAGACACAAATCCAAGCTTAAAACCAGCTAAGTCAGCAGCAACTTGAGTTTTCGCGTGTCTAATATCATAGTAAAGTTCTGTAAGACCGGGGTTGTACTCCACGCGTTGAGCAATAAAAGAACCTACAGGAACTTCGTTGTACGCGTCTTCCTTATCACAATTTAAAACATCCTGCTGAACCGGGTTGAACAAAGCGGGCGGAGCCTCATACCCCGAAGCTTTCTTTTCTGGAACATCTAACATTATTTCTATATCCTCATTCCAATGATCAAAAAGAGAAGACATTCTTATAACATCAAGTAACTGTCCATCAGAAAAGAAAGTTAAATAAGCTGTATACGCCCCCGGAATTATCCTACGAACCGGAAGATAAAAATGTCCTTCTGCGTTTGTTTCGGTTGAAGCAAAAAGATGTACAAGATTTCCGGAGGGTTTGCCTGTAGTAATTTCTGGGTCCGCTTCATAAATTGCCACGGTTACACCCGCAAGAGGCATCCCCGCAACAGGTAGCCCAACTCCTACATCGGTCATCCCGGAGTGGTACACCGTACCACATTGCGCAGAAAGACCTGTATTGAATGGGGTCTTACACCAATGTCCCGGCGTGATTTTTCCAAATCTTATATGGGGAGGTGCCTGAACGTCATCTGGATATTCTCCTCCTGAACCCTCACCGGGCATCGGGTCTGCTGCCAAGGCCATGCCTTCACTAACCGGGTCTCGGCTTACCTCTTCTTTCGGTTTATATCCATAAAAGAAATTAAAAAACCCATAAGAGGTCAGGAATACTCCGAAGACTACAAACGCCAGGATTAACTTAAATTTCCTTGAGGCAAGTACTCTCATAAAATGTATTACTATTATAGTATTAATATATCAGTATGAATACAAAACTACTCGCCAAAAACCGAAAGGCCCTCTTTGATTATGGAATCATAGATAAATACACCGCGGGAATAGTTTTGGAAGGCCACGAGGTGAAATCAATAAGAGAAGGAAACGTAAACTTCGAAGGAAGTTATATAAGCATGGTTGAAAACGAGCCTTATGTTGTAAATCTATATATTGGAAGGTATTCGAAAAAATCCTTTGACACAAAACCGTTTGACCCAAAGCGTCCACGAAAACTCCTTTTAGAAAGTAAGGAGATTAATGAAATATCAAGGGCGCTTTCGGAAAAAGGTAGGACTGCCGTTCCTCTTGCCCTAGTCTTAAGTAATAATCTAATTAAACTAGAAATAGCAACCGTAAAAGGCATGAAGAAATACGAGAAGAAGCAGGTGGCAAAAGAAAAACAAATGGAAAAGGATTTGCAAAAAGAAGCCAAAACATTGATTTAACGCCTAATTCCTGATAGAATATCCCCGTATTATGGAGATGCACCGGATTTGACTAAAGTCTCATCTGTGCAACAGCAAGTCAAAGTAGCTGGACTTTGTTAAAACCAGCAAAACAATAAATGCTGACTCAAAAGTCGCATCACCCGCTTATGCGAGTGTTGCAGCTTAATTAATTTTAAGTTGCAGGTCTTTAATTTTCTGCCTGAAGGAAATTAACAGATCTTATAAAATCAGGATGAGGTAGTTTCAAATCTGACCAATAGAAATACCAAGGGTGCAAATCCCAAACAAACGGTCTACAAAAGGCCTGTGGTTAGCTAAACACCCAACCTTTTGGAAATTAAGTTTGGCTAAACTTGTAAAAGCTGTATAGAAAAACTTTAGGACGGGGGTTCGATTCCTCCCATCTCCGCCAGAAAAGAAAATGGCCTCCCTTTTGCGTAAATGCATCAGTTCGGCCAAAAAAGTATAGATGCTTAGGTTAAACCGGCCTTACCAGGGAAGTTTGGTCCATAGAAAGTATCAAAAACCTCCCATCCGGTAATTTATAAACATCCACAAGATTTGGGTCGTTCACCTTCTCCAGATCAGTTCCCGCTTCTATCCGAAGAATCTGCTCCCCAAACCTATTACCTGGGCTCCCAGTTCTCACCCGGCCATAAAAACTTTCTTTTGTCACGTAAAAATTCATCTCTACCTCCTCAAAATTCTAGTTAGATTAGAAACTCATTACTTGAAATTATACATTCCCAAAGTAATATTACTACAGGGCATTATACCATATCTACTACAGGTTTATCGTATATAATTTGCTGTGTTTGCAACACAAACACCGCTGTGGATAACTTATGGAAAACTTAATCAACTCCATATTCCCTCCAAAATGCACCTTCTGTGGGAAGGGTAACAGTTTTTTTTGCAAGGCTTGCCTAAACAAATGCCGAATAATATATGAAGGAAGTTGCATCATTTGCGACAAACTCTCTGAAGATGGAAAAACCCACAAGAAATGTTTAAAAACAGGCGTGCCAACCCAAGCAATTTGCATCTTCGAATACGAAGGCATCGTACGTTGGTGCATCTCAAGATCAAAATACGGACCGAAAGAATTCATGGCTTTAAAAATACTGGCAAAAGAAATGGCTAGTCTTGCTTATAACTTTGAGAAGGACTTAACCGATTTCACCGTGGTACCTATTCCCGTAAGCAAAAAGCGAGAAAAAACGCGGGGGTTTAATCAGGTAAAAATAATATCAGAGGAAATTGCAAAGAAATTTAATCTAAAAATCGAAAATTCTATTCTCGCTAGAAAAAAGGAAACGGATGTTCAACACAAACACGGCAGGGAAGAAAGGTTTAAAAATCTTGAGGAAGCATTTACTGCAAATCCTAAAAAAGTAAGCGGTAAAAAGATTGTATTGGTAGATGACATTTTAACTTCGGGAGCAACTTTTCTTGAAGCATCAAAAACTTTGTATAAAGCGGGTGCCAAAGAGGTAAAGTGCTTTGCTTTAAGCAAGAAAATAAAAGCACCAAATTACAAATTTCAAGTTCCAAATAATGACCAATAACCAAATATCAAAGAGGTTTGATCTTGAGGAAAGGACTTTAGAGTTTTCAAAGAATTTGATCAGAATACTAAATACTCTGCCTAAAAACACCGTAAATATAAACCTTATCGACCAGTGTGTTAGATCTGGAACATCTGTGGGTGCAAACTATAGGGAAGCCAATGAAACCGAAACAAAGAAAGACTTCAACTTCCGAATAAGGATCTGCAGAAAAGAAGCAAAAGAAACAATATACTGGCTAAATTTACTCGTTGAGAACAATAAAAGTAACGCAGACTCCCTTCGCAAGTGGGCACAAGAAGCCTATGAATTCGTTAAAATCTTCGCAGCAATAACACGGTAATTAGTATTTGTAGTCCAGTACTTGCAATTTATTTGGATCTTGGAATTTGATCATTGGGATTTATTTGGTTATTGGGATTTGGCGCTTGGTGCTTCCCTTTTTATATGGTGCACCCGGAGGGACTCGAACCCCCGACCTCAGCGTCCGCAACGCTGCGTTCTATCCTCTGAACTACGGGTGCAGAAAAAGGGTTAATCATCAAAGTTGAATTTGCCCATTACGGCGTCGTAGGTCTTGTCCAAAAACGTGTGGGGAGGCTCGGGTAAGAACGCAATATATTTCGTTAAATACTCTTTTATTTTATCTTTATCCTTACTCTTTTCTCCTAAAACCAAAAACAACCTGCCCGGAAGACTGTTCCATGTATCCACAGCCAAAATCTCAAATCCAGCGCTTTGCATGAAGAAAAAATGTTTAAGTTCGTACCAATAATAAAGCTGGCCGTTGTATGAGATTCCGTGATTACTTATTTCATGCTTAACTATTTCGGGCTCAGCTTTTGAAAGAACGTGACTAATAAAAATTACGCTGGCAATTAAAAATATTAAGAAAAACTCTTGCATAATAACAAGAAGAAGCCCCACAAAGACTCCAATTATGGTCATGGTTCTTGTGGCTTTCGCGCCAACGAGTTTCTTCTCCGGGCGGGAGACGGTTTCCCAAGCCAAAAACACGTTTTTCTCCCCAAGTTCTTTTGGATCAAAGCTTTTTTGCCTTGACGCTTCTTTCATACCTTTTTCTTTAAAATTTGAAAATCCTAGGGCGTCTGTAACCTGCGTTATCTTCATATTACCTCCAATTATACATTTCCTGTGAAGTTTCCTGAAAAGAAATTTGGGGGAGGCAAAAGTTTTGCTTGAGGCCTCCCCACTTGTGCTGCGTCAGGCGACCTTGATTGAATCTGGTAAAGGTAGCCCTTCCGGTCTTTTTCCCTTCCATTGTTTGATGATCTCAATTACAAGCTTGGCTGTTTGTGCTGGATCAAGGGAAAACAAGATGCTATTGCCCTGAAAAAACATTATCTGCGTTGATTGACCCGGATCGTGGCCGTGTTGTACTACCACATCTATGTCCAGTTTTCCCTGGTTATCTTTGAGTTTAACCATTCTCTATATCCTCCTTACTTTTTGTTTTTTGTAATATCTCGCCTAACTCGTCACTATACGAATTATTTTCGTGATGTCAAGCTAACATTGCACATTAAATGAAGTTCGAGCCGATATTTTTCAGGTTCTTTGGCGGAGGGTGTGGGATTCGAACCCACGACCCCGCTATTAACGGGGGACGGTTTAGCAAACCGTTGCTTTGGACCGCTCAGCCAACCCTCCATAAAGTCATAAATACAACGTGACCATTATACTATAATAAATACATAAACCTGCCTATATGAACATATTCTTTGAATTAAGTTTAACCATCGTCGCTGCAACCGTAATCTCTGGAGTAATGAGACTCTTAAAGCAGCCTCCGATTATTGGGTACCTTATCACAGGGCTTATTGTTGGCCCCCAGTTTTTAAATATCTTCCGATCAACGGATATTCTCTCAACCTTTTCGGAAATGGGAATTGCGATTCTACTTTTCATTGTCGGCCTTCACCTAAATCCGTCCGAACTAAAAGATTATGGCAAGGCAACCTTAGTTATAGGAGTTGGGCAAACCATAATAAGTTCTGTCTTAGGATTTTTTCTGTCGCGCGCTCTTGGTTTTTCCATAATCCCCGCCATCTACATTGGTGTCGCCCTATCTTTTAGCAGCACTATTGTTGTTTTAAAACTCCTTACAGACAACAAAGAGCTTGAAAAACTTCACGGGAAAATCACGATTGGAATTTTGCTCGTTCAGGATATCACGGCCGCACTTGCTCTTGTCACCGTTTCTACATTCGCGAGTCAGGGAAGTGGGGTTTTACAAATCTTAGAAATAATTATAAAAGGAATTGCTCTAACGCTTGGGCTCTCCATTGTAAGCGTGTATATCCTTCCAAAGCTTGAAAACTTTTTCGCAAAATCTCAAGAGTATTTGTTTTTGTTTTCTTTGGCGTGGGGGTTTGGACTCGCATCTTTGTTTAATTATTTCGGGTTCTCAATTGAAATTGGAGCACTGGCCGCCGGCGTTGCGCTGTCTTTATCTCCTTACAGCATGGAAATTAGTTCAAAACTAAAACCTCTTAGAGATTTTTTTGTGGTGATGTTTTTCATCGTGCTTGGGTCCAAAATTACTTTCTTGGGTCTTAATACACTTCTACCGAAGATATTAATCTTCTCAGCTTTTGTATTAATAGCCGAGCCAATTATTATCATGGCCCTCACAGGACTCATGAGGTATAGCAAAAGAATAGGTTTTCTAGCGGGTATTAGTCTTGCCCAAATCAGTGAATTTTCTATGATTTTGGCCCTTCTTGGTGTAAAACTTGGGCATATTGATCAAAGTACACTTTCTCTAATTACCTTTCTTGGGATAATTACAATTCTTGTTTCCACCTATTTCATAAATTATTCAAAGAAGATTTACCCGTTTTTTGCTCCGTTTTTAAAAATATTTGAAAGAAGGAAGATAAACAAAGAGCTTACCACAATAAGTAATTTTGATGTGATTTTGTTTGGATGTAACAGAGTGGGATACGACTTCATCAAGGTTTTTAGTAAACTTGACCGCGAGTTTTTGGCCGTGGACTTTGACCCCGACATTGTGAAAGAACTCACCGAAAAAGGAATCAACTGTATGTACGGCGATGCCGAAGATTCAGAGTTTTTAGATGAGATATCAGCCGATAAAGCAAAGGTTGTGATTTCTACTATTCCAGAGTTTGATACGAATCTATTTTTGCTCACAAGACTCAAGCACAAAAACTCAAACTCAATAATTATTTTGATTTCATACAATATTGATGAGGCGATAAAACTTTATGAAAAGGGTGCAACATATGTGATTATGCCCCACTTTATAGGAGGTCAGTTTGCAGCTAAACTCGCGGAGGAGGCTGGGTTTGACGTTTCGAAATTACACGATAAAAGAGACGAGCACATTTCATATTTGAAAGAACGAAAGAAGCTTGGCCACTCATACCCTGCGTGGAATAGATATTAATGGTGGACCGTACCGGAGTCGAACCGGTGACCTCTGCAATGCGAATGCAGCGCTCTACCAACTGAGCTAACGGCCCCAAACATCAACAATTATACATTTTATTTCCAGGAAAAAATAAAGAAGGTGCGGCGAGTGTGTGGAAACAAGACAGCAGGCTATAGAAAAAAATATCTACGACCTTTTCAAGTAACCCACTCGCCGCACCAAATGCCCCAGGTGTGATTCGAACACACAACCTTCTACTTACTCTAAGATCTTATTTTCTGATTCGAAGATCTTAAAGAGGTAGATGCTCTACCACTGGAGCTACTGGGGCTCTCTCTCAATCGCGGGCCACTACACTATTCCCGCTATACATCCATATGAGGGATGTACCAACGAAATTGAATTTACATAAATGTGGGAGAAATGTCAACGGGGGGATAAAATGATAAAATTCGTATGTCTTTGGAGGAGTACCGAAGTGGTCATAACGGGCTGGTCTCGAAAACCAAGCGTGGCGAAAGCTACCCGTGGGTTCGAATCCCACCTCCTCCGCCATTTCTGGAGGGATGCGAGAGTGGCCAAATCGGCACGCTTGGAAAGCGTTGCGCTGGGAAACTGGCACGGGGGTTCGACTCCCCCTCCCTCCGCCACTTAGCCCTTTTGAGTATTATTAAGTTTCGTGGTATAGATTCTAATCATGGATAATGTTTCCCAAATCAAAGAAAAACTCGACATTGTAGACGTTATAGGCGGATACATTACTCTCAAAAAATCGGGACGAAACTACAAAGCACTGTGCCCGTTCCACGGCGAAAAAACCCCCTCGTTTATGGTTTCTCCAGAACTTCAAATATATAAATGCTTTGGGTGTGGCGAAAGTGGAGATATCTTCACCTTTGTAGAAAAAATGGAAGGGGTAGATTTTGGAGCGGCACTTGAAACATTAGCCGAAAAGGCCGGCGTAAAACTTGAAAAAGAAAACTTTGATGATACTTCTCAACAAAAAAAGAAAATCTATTTTGTAAACGAACTTACACTCAAGTTTTATCAATATCTGCTTTTAAAACATCCGGCCGGCGGGGAAGCCCTCAAATATTTAAAACAAAAAAGAAAATTCACCGAAGAAACCATAAAAGATTGGGGGCTTGGATATGCACCAAAAAAATGGTCTACCTTATACGAATTTTTACACAAAAAAGGTATAAGAGATGAGGATGCGCTGGCCGCGGGAGTCACAATAAAAAAACAAAATGGCAAGGGATATTTGGATAAATTTAGAGGAAGAATAATTTTTCCCTTAACGGAAATTGACGGAAAAACCGTTGGTTTTACCGCTCGTACATTGTTTAACGAAGAACCAAAATATATCCATACCAGCGAAGGCCTTGTTTTTCACAAGAGCCGCTTCTTATACGGTCTTAACAAAGCGCGTGTGAATATAAAAAGCGAGGGTGTAATGTGCGTTGAAGGATCAACCGATGTAATCACCGCACACCAAAGCGGCATAAAAAATCTTGTGGCGCCCCTTGGAACATCACTCACAGAGGGGCAACTCTTTGTACTTTCTAGATATACAAAAGATATAGCCTTCTGTTTTGACTCCGATATAGCAGGTACTTCCGCAGCCTACAGAGCAATTGACATGGCAGAAAAACAAAACTTTAACATTAAAGTTACCCCCCTTCCAAAAGAATACAAAGATCTAGATGAAATGATAAAAGCAGGCGTGGAAGAGGCGAAAAAACTTCTAAAAAATGCCGTCTCTGCATATGATTTCTTTGTTGCCGACAAGCTAAAAAAATACAACAAAAACACTGCTGAGGGGAAAAAGAGAATAATTGAAGAACTAATTCCGCTTCTTGGTAACATTTCCAACACCGTTCTTTTTGAACACTACGCAAAAGAATTATCAAAAGAATTAAACACAAAAGAGGAAACTATATTTGACGCACTTAAAAAGAGGCGGGGGGCAGAAATAGAAGAGGAGATTGAGGAATCAGTCTTAAAAATATCAAGAAAAACCCCCGAAGCATATTTTTTGGCTTTAATATTTAAATCAGATATTGACTCGATAAAGGGCTTTCTGTACAATCTTGCGCGCGAGGACTTTACAAATTCAGAAACTTCTGAGATCTTTGCCAAACTAAAAAATTACACTGAAGAAAAGGAGGGAACCTTCAAATTCAAGGACTTCTTAAAGACTCTGGGCGAGAATTTAAAAACCCTAGCTACAGATTTATACCTCTGGGAATTTGACAAAACCACCCAAGATGAAAACCTATTTGAAAAAGAAATCGAAAGCACTATAAAAAGAATTAAAAAAGAAAGTGTGAAAAGAAGGCTAAATAAACTCACGGAGGAAATAAAGCTCGCCGAAATGCAGGGGGATACAAAACTTACTGAAAAGCTAACCAAGGAATTTGAGAAAACCTCAAAAACCCTACTCTAAACGTATTAATTTTTATAAACTTAGATAATTAATGACTAAAGAAAAAGTAGTTAGACCAAAAAGATCTAAATTAGACCCTAAAGAACTTGGGGCAAACAAGCTTGTTGCAAAAGGAAAGAAACAAGGGTACTTAACACTTGACGATATACTCGCAATTTTTCCTGAAGCCGAAGAGGACATTGAACTTCTTGATCACCTATACGAAAAGTTGATGAACTACAACATTGATGTTTTTGACGTGGAATCCGAAAAAGAAGCCGAAAAGCTTGCCCAGCTTCAAGAGATTGACGTCTCAAAAATAAAACTAGATAAAACACTATCTTCTGACCCCATAAGAATGTACTTAAGAGAAATTGGAAAGCACGATCTTCTTACCGCCGCACAGGAAATTGACCTTGCTAAAAGAGCAGAAAAGGGCGAAAAGCTTGCGGCCGAAATGCTCGCCCGTGCAAACCTCCGTCTGGTTGTTTCTATTGCCAAAAGATACATGGGAAGAAACCTTCAATTTTTAGACCTCATCCAGGAAGGAAATATTGGGCTTATGAGGGCGGTAGAAAAGTTTGACTGGAAAAGAGGTTTTAAATTTTCTACCTACGCCACATGGTGGATTAGACAAGCTATAACAAGGGCCATTGCTGATCAAGCCAAAACCATTCGAATTCCCGTTCACATGGTTGAAACCATAAATAAGTACAAAAAAGTTGAGAGACAACTCGAGCAAAAGCTGGGAAGAACTCCAACGCCAGAAGAGGTGGCAAGAGTTATGGGAATTGATTTGGAAAAAGCTCGTGAGATTGTAAAGATTTCACAAGACACTACATCTCTTGAAACCCCCGTTGGAAAAGAGGAAGATACGCGCCTTAAAGAATTTATCGAAGATGAAATCACACTTTCTCCATTTGAATCAGCAAGCCGGGAGCTTTTAAAAGATCATATTGAAGATGTTTTGGACACTCTAAGCCCAAGGGAAAGGAAAGTTTTGGAACTTAGATTTGGCCTTCGTGATGGAAGAACAAGAACCCTTGAAGAAGTTGGGAAAGAGTTTGGAGTTACAAGAGAACGTATCAGACAAATTGAGGCCAAGGCCCTGCGAAAACTTCGCCACCCAACGCGAAGCAAAAGACTTAGAGATTACTTATAGCTGGAAAAGGTTTTCTATCCAAATTTTTATAGACATACACATCTGAAAGAGGTATTAAGTTTGGTTTTGGCAGGGCAAAAGACTTCACTAACTCAAACTTCCCATTATGGTAAATTGCATCTTCAAAACCGTTCCATGCTTCATAATAAAATGGATACTTGCTTCTAACTTCTTTTCGTTTGTGGTTTGTCATCGGCCTTGAAGATATAACAACGTAGTTGTAATAAGATGGGTCTTCGGGCATTAAAAATTGAGCGCTCTCGCTGGCATAAACATTCAGTTGCTTAACTTTTCCGTACGGAAGTTTGTTAAGTGGGTCCAAACCCTCCTCGGTATAGGCAAGAACCCAATCAGTGGGCGCGGTGTTCTCCCTTAACCAAATGTAAGATGCGGACTTGGGGGTATTCCTCTGAAATTGAAATAAAAGTAAGCCCGGAAAATATAGATAATATACACAAGATAAACCACATAAAAGCAAAAATGTTTTATTCCCAATCGCTTCTTTTAATCTAATGGTTCCATAGGTTGCATAAATTAGCGCAATCGGCAAAATTGGTAGCAACCACCTGTCTACCCGTCGCGACTGAAGCGAATAAAAAACAAGATATAAAACCACCTGACCAATTAAAAACATGTGAAAGGTTTTGTCTTTATTTTTACTTAAAGATTTATATTTCCCGTAAAGGGAAATTAGAAAAACCGGAAGCGTTACCATATACGATAAACCAACTAAGTATTTGAACGGATTCGAATCGACAGAATCAAAAACCATTCCGCCCTCTTTAAAGAGCATGGAATAAATTCTATAAGCAAAATCGTTTGCAAAAACTATCGAGAACGGGTTTGAAAAAACAAAGGCTCCAAAAATGAGAAATAGAAAAGCTACAAGATTCCTTACATTCTTCTTTTTTATAAAAACATAAACGTATAGAGGTAGAGTAAGAAGTACGGTTATTTTTGTCCCAACCGCCAAACCAAAAAGAATTCCCGTAAGAAGAGAGTATAAAACATCCGGCTTCTTCTTTTCGTAATAGAGATACAAAGTTAGATAAGAAAGTAATAGCAGTAAAGTAATAATGATGTCTGCGTTTACATAGTGGGCGTGAACAATTAATTTCCAGTTAAACCCAGTAAGTACTGCTGCGGCGACCGCCGCCTCCTTGTCCTTAAAAACTTTCTGGTACAAAAAATAAACAATTGGGATGATTAAAAAAGACATAAAAGCCGTAATACTTCGCATGAGTATATAAAGATGCATTTTTTGAAAAGTGATACCTAAAATCCCAAGCGTTTTACTAAATACAATAGTCTTAATTGTAAATAAGTAGGTTGGAAAGGTTCCATAAACAAAAGAGGTGGGTACTAGTTTGTACCAATTGTTGTTTTTAATAATATCGCGAATCTCATAGGTGTATTTAATAGCAGGTTCGGCAATTTCCGGCTCATCTGCATAAAAAGAGTGGGGAAGTCCAAACTCAATATGCCACAACCTCAAAATAAAAAACGTCATCCCTAATGCGGTGAGGAACCACTTGTACTTGGCTTTCATACTAACTAAAGTATACCTCATGAGACTCACCAAATCGTTTTTTGAAAGAGATGTTCTTGAGGTTGCCCCCGATCTTTTGGGAAAAACATTAGCGAGAAGATTTGACGACGGAACGAAAATTAAAAAAGTTATCACAGAAGTTGAGGCCTACAAAGGTGAGGAAGATCTAGCTTGTCACGCTAGCCATGGAAAAACAGAAAGAAATAAAGTTATGTACGAAACGGGCGGCCATGTCTATGTTTATTTTGTTTATGGAATGTACTGGATGTTAAATATTGTTACGGGAAAACGTGATGCCCCACAAGCAGTATTAATAAGAAGTCTTGATGGGATATCAGGTCCCGGACGAGTAGGAAAGTTTTTGAAGTTAGATAAAAGTTTTTACAGGGAGGATGTTACAAAGAGTAATCGTATTTGGCTTGAAGATATCCCAAGTTTAAAGAAAGTGAGATATAAAAAAAGTGCCCGCGTTGGTGTAAATTACGCGGGCACGTGGGCTAAGAAAAATTGGCGTTTTATTCTTCCCTCCTAGGAATGCCGGCAAAAAAATACACAATACCAAGAATTCCTGCTATCCCAGCCAAAACTATAGCGAAGGGACACACGGAGTTCCAGAAGAAAGCCACAATTTTCCCCCAATTAAAATAGGCCAACGACGTCATCACCAGCACTAGTATAAAAATCAGTGATGGGACGGATAAAATTGGTAACGATCTGGGTTGGGGGGCCTCCGACACAACGGGTACAGGCTTGCGAATCCGGTCGGCTAACTCAATGATCGAATTTGTAATCGCTCGAATTTCAGCGTGATCCTCCGCCGTAGGATTCTCTCTTACCCCAACATACTTTATAAGAACATGGGGCGCGACACTTTGCCTAAGAAGATCGGCCGCTTTTTCTCTACTTACGTCCTTCAATAGTTTATTAAAATACAAAGCAAGTCTTATTTTGTCTCTTGCTTTCATTTCTTCCTCCTTATCTTTCTTAGAGTATGTCCTATAGTATACCAATGAAAAATAGTTGTGGCAAATGGAGAAATGGCCTTATTTACTATTCTTCCGGCCAATTAGACAAAACTAAAAGATCGGGTTCTTCGGGAGATTTTTGAATTTGCCCCCAAACTGCCTCGGTTACAAAAGGCATAAATGGGTGCAAAAGCTTAAGACATAGTGCAAAAACATAAATCAAAGTTTCTAAAGCTATTTTCTTATCTTCGCGAGTTTTAACCCTCTCCAAATATTTATCTGCGAGCTCGTGCCAAACAAAATGATAGATTTCATCTCCCGCATCTTTAAAACGAAGCTTATCCAAATTCTTGGTAACACTCTTAGCTAAAATTCCAACTTTGTTTAAAATATCAACATCATCGGAATTCGTGCTTTCTGGTTTTTCCCCGGTGTACACGACACTATTATCTTCTATAAGAAGATTTATAAAACGGGCCATATTCCAGATTTTATTTGAAAAATTTCTGTAACCTGCAACTTTACTCTCACCAAGCGAGATATCTTTGGCCGCGGTATTTCCTCCAACTAAAATTCCCATTCTTAGAGCGTCGGCTCCATACTTTTCTACGTACTCAATAGGATCAATGGCATTTCCTTTACTCTTGCTCATCTTTTGCCCTCTCTCATCAGTGATACGCCCATGAATATACACGCTCTTAAACGGAACCTGCCCAGTTAAATACAAGCTGAACATTATCATTCGCGCAATCCAGAAAAAGATGATGTCCCACATTGAGTCTATAAAATCTGTTGGAAAATATTCTTTAAAATCGCACCCATTTGGATATCCAAGAGTTGTGAGAGGCCACTGGCCAGAACTAAACCAAGTATCAAATGTGTCTGTTTCTTGAATAAAATCCTCGCCTGGAGATGCTTTCGAGATTACATACTTTGCATCTTTTGGAGCAATTATTTTCTGAAGACCAGATTTGATTTCGTCTAAGCTGAATTCCCTTAGGAGTTCTCGAACACTTCCCTCGTGAGAGATATTTTTTGAGTCTATAAAAACAACAAAAAGATCGTTGGAATGAATGTCGTACCAGGCCGGTATTCTAATCCCAAACACGGTTTGGCGGCTTATCGGCCAATCACGAATTTCGGAAAGCCACCTAAGAATTTCTTTTTTCCACGTTGGAAGATTAAATTTTACCTCACCCTTTTCAATTACTTGAATCGCGACTTTTGACAAACCTTCCATTTTCACAAACCAGTTGGGAAGAAGCATTGGTTCAATGGGTTTTTTATCTTTGTAATCTACAAGTACACTGTTTTTGTAAGTCTCATCAGTTTTTTCTAGCGCGCCCTTTTCTTTTAGAATTTCTACAGATTTTTTTCTGGCTTCTTCAACAGTCATACCAGCTACGTCAAGAGCATCTTTAGTCATTTTTCCGTCCAAATCTATCACGGACGTCGCTTCCAAGTTATGCTTCTTTCCAATTTCGTAATCATTGAAATCATGCGCAGGAGTAATCTTTAAGGCGCCTGTTCCAAACTCTATGCCTACATATTCATCAGCAATTATTTTCATTTCTTTATTGTTTAGGGGGTTGATAGCAACTTTTCCAGCATATTCTTTATAGCGAGGGTCTTTTGGATTTACCGCAATGGCGGAGTCAGCATAGATTGTTTCCGGGCGGGTGGTTGCAATTGTAATAAGATCGTTAGAATCTTTTATTTTGTATTTAACATAAAATAGGGGGGAGGTTTTTTCGATGTGGGTTGTTTCTAAATTAGAAAAAGTCGTCCCGTGGAGGGGGGAGTAGTTTACCATGTAATCATCTCTGCATATAAAGCCTTCGTTGTGCATCTTAATAAAAGTGTTATAAGTGGTCTCGACTACAAAGTCATCAAGCATGAAAAGATTACGGCTCCAATCGGCGCTCATTCCCAGCTTTTTGAGTTGATTAATTGCAATGTCAGAGTTTTGTTTTACGAAATTTAAAATATCGTTATAGAGCGTTTCACGATCAAAGTCGAATCGGCTTTTTCCCTGCTCTTTGAGACGTCTCTCGTACACTACTTGGGTTTCAAAACCAGCATGGTCGGTTCCTGGAACATAAAGTGTTTTGTAACCTTGCATTCTTTTGAATCTTGCCATTAAATCTTGAATTGCATATGTGGCATGCCCACAGTGAAGGGGAGCGTTTGCATTAGGAGGCGGCATGAGTACACAAAATGTTTCGTTTTTCACTCTCAAGTTGGCCTTTTTTCTAAGCTCAACAGATTTATCGGGAGAAAAGACTCCGGCCTCTTCCCACTTCTCATAAATCTGTGGCTCGAGACGCTTGTGATCATAGGTTTTGTCCATAGATCCAATAATACTACAAATCTGCTAAAATCTAGACATGCTTTACTCACAACTAATCGGCAAAACCAAAAAAGAAGCCCCAAAAGATGAAATAAGCAAGAGCGCCCAATTATTAATTAGGGGAGGGTTTATTCAGAAAGAGATTTCGGGTGTATACGCATTTTTGCCTTTAGGTTACAAGGTTTTGGAAAAAATAATTCAAGTTATTCGTGAAGAAATGAAAGCAATTGGGGGTCAGGAAATACTACTGGGATCCCTTCAGAATGCCGAAACATGGAAAAAAACAGACCGATGGGACGACAACGTGGTAGACGTTTGGTTTAAAACAAAATTCAAGAACGGTCAAGAAACCGGGCTTGCTATTACACATGAGGAGCCCCTAACACAGATAATGACTCAATATATTCAGTCTTATAAAGATCTACCTATATACGCATTTCAATTTCAAACCAAGTTCAGAAACGAAGCAAGACCAAAGGGAGGGCTTCTTAGAACAAGGGAGTTTATAATGAAAGACCTTTATACATTTGATAAAACAGAAAAAGATTTGGAGGTTTCCTACGAAAAAGCAAAAAGCGCTTATATAAAAATCTTCGATAGGTTGGGCATTGGGGACAAAACTTATGTAACTTTTGCAAGTGGTGGGTTTTTTAGTAAGTATAGTCACGAATTTCAAACAGTAAGTGAGACGGGAGAAGACACTATATATATAAACAAAGAAAAAAAGATTGGGGTAAATAAAGAAGTTTATACGGATGAGGTATTGAGAGATATTGGATTAAATAGGGACAGTATGCAGGAGGTGGGTGCAATCGAAGTTGGAAATATTTTTAAGCTCGGAACCAAGTTTTCCGATGCGTTGGGGCTTACATACACAAATGAGGCCGGAAATAAAAAACCGGTAATCATGGGGAGCTACGGAATTGGACCGGCAAGGTCGATGGCTGCAATTGTAGAGCTTCTCAACGACGAGAATGGCATCTTATGGCCGGAAAACATCGCACCGTTTAAGTTACATTTAATTGGATTAAACATGGAGGATGCAGAAAGCGAGAAAAAAGCAGTTTCTCTTTATGAGAAGCTTAAAAAAGCTGGGTCAGAAGTGCTTTTTGATGATAGAAAAGATGTTACAGCTGGAGAGAAGTTTGCCGATGCAGATTTAATTGGATGCCCTTACAGAATCGTGGTATCAAAGAAACTTGGTGATAAGATCGAAATTAAAAAAAGAAACGAAAAGGAATCAAAGGTAATAAGCGAAATAGAGTTGCTCTCACACTAAATCCATAATCCCAAGTGAGGGGTTTGCATGGATTTGATCCAAAGATTTTTCTTTTCCCACAAAAAACGCAACACTTGCAATATTAACTGCATTGTCTCCACAAAGATTTATCGGGGGAACATATAGCTTTACCCCAAAAACTTTAGACTCTTCCTCTAAACGTTTTCGAAGGCAAGAGTTGGCGGCAACACCTCCCCCCAACATAATTGATTTTGTACTATATTTTTTTGCAGCTTTTATAGTTTTGGTAACTAAACAGTCTACAACGGCCTCTTCAAATTCTCTGGCAACGACTTCAACAGGATATTCATTTTTTTCTATTAATCTTTTTACAGCAGTCTTTAAACCAGAAAAAGAAAAATCAAAGTTATTCTCATTAATCATGGGGCGAGGTAATTTCCCGGCTATAGTGTTTTTACTACATTCAGAAGCTTTTTTCGAAAGAAGAACTCCCCCAAGATATTTAGATAAACCCAAAAGACGTGCGGTCTTATCAAAAGCTTCGCCGGCCGCATCATCTAAAGTTCCACCAAGATATCTAAAGTCTCCATGGTTTTCCATAAGAACCAAATCGGTATGACCTCCACTTACAACCAACACCACAGCAGGAAATTCTATTTTATTTCCACCTACAAAACTAGAGTAAATGTGGCCCACAAGATGGTTTACAGGAATAAGAGGTTTGCCCCAAGCCAAAGAAAGTGCTTTGGCGGCTTCAACCCCAACCACAAGAGAACCGATAAGTCCCGGGCCGACTGTTACAGCAATCGCGTCTATTTTTTGGGGCGATTGGTCTTTTAGGGTTTCGTTTATTACAGGAATTATAGATTCTACTTGTTTTCTAGCTGCAACTTCGGGAACAATTCCCCCGGTTTTTTCATGAAAATCTTTTGAGGATGCAACGCACGAAGATATTTCTTTCACACCATCTTCAACAACGGCGCACGCAGTTTCGTCACAGGAAGTTTCAATACCAAGTATTTTCACTTTATGATTGCTTCTTTGGCTTTTTTCATCGCGTTCTCGGCTGTTTCAGGAAATTCTCCAAATAGACTATTCACCGCTTCCTTTAATGCTGTAACCTGCTTTTTATTTCCAACACGACCCCCAATCTCTGCAGTTTTTGCAAAAGGAGCCGATACCAAAACTGGTTTTAGGTATAGATTTGTACTGATCTGAGAAGAAAGCGATACCAGACTGTAGGGCGCACCGTACTGTCTATATTCCGAAGCTTTACTAAACAAAACAAGCTGCTGTTCTTCTTGCGTGAGAAAGTTTAGAAAATCCCATGCCACATAAGAATTCTTGCTGGTCTTTGGAACAACCATTGTCCAGAAGGTTGACCAGGCGGTGGGCCTGTCTGGAAGGGCTTGGGGAACTGGGGCAACTCCAATCTCCATGTCGGGACGAGCTTTTAGAATATCTAAAAGATTCCAAGTTGGAACAAAGATCATTGAAACTTTATCCTGCGCAAAGGCGGTAGATGCTTCGGGAAATGTGTTGTCCCAAACTTTATCTTCCTTTACAAAGTTCGTGTAAAAAGATAGAGCGTCCCACGCTCCTTTTGTGTCAAGTTTGCTTGGGATATCAACTCCCGCTTGAGCAAACATGAGCCCCAAAATATCCGAGAAGAAATCGATGTTATCAGCAGTCCCTAGGGCCACTCCTCCTCTAATTAATTTTCCGCTAGCATCCTTGGCTGCAAGTTCAGTGGCTATCCTTCGAAGTTCCTCCCAAGCAGTTGGGGCTTCCATTTGATCTATCTGATCAAAATGCTTTTTGTTATAAACCAAAACTAAACCATCATAGTAAAGAGGAGTTGCATAAATATTTCCATCCAAAACCGCCATCTGGGTTGCCGAGGGATAAAACTTTGTAGAGTAATCCTGAGCGGTCAGTAAATCCGTTGGCATTGTAGAAAGGGCGGTCTTGAGACCTGGAACCCAAGAGTTGTGAACAGCAATAATATCTGGAGCATCGGTCTGGGTGATTCTTGCATAAACTCTTTCTTTATAATCGTCGGGACTCAAAACAGAGCGGTCATCATAGTTTATTGTGACGTTTGGATGAAGCACTTTATATTTATCAATAAGCGTTTTTGCCACATCGGGGTTTTCCCACATTCCCCAAACATTCAGCGTCACGGGTTTTTTTGTCACCTTCTTTGCACCGCCAAAAAATTGACCGAGGAACGGAAGATCTTTTATGGAACATGCGGTTAACGTTACGGAAAGTAATGCAAGGAGTGAAAAGACGAGCAGTTTCTTATTCATGAAATCATTATAAACAAAATGACAAGCCAAGAGCAAGCCAAAAAAGAATTTGTGTTTGGTGGATCGTCACAAAATAATGATCAAAACACCCCAGGATTGCCATCTGCACCAAAGAAATAAAAACCAGTTTCCTAGGTAAAGATTTTATAAGCGAAAAGTAAAAAAGGGATACAAAAAAGAGAAAAGCAAAAACCCCACTTTCTGAAAAAACCAAAACAAAAATGTTGTGAACGGGCTGCAGAAACCTAACCTCATTCACATACTTCAGATAGTTTTCCATTACTACCGTAACGTTGTTATAGCCAACACCAAAAAGTGGTCTCTCCTTGATAATCCCAAATGCTGCATCCAAAAACCGGGCCCGTCTTCCCAAAGATCTGTTTTGCAGTCCACTGAAATCAAGTAGGAACAGAGAGAAAACAAAGACGCATATCACAAGCCACGGAAGAGAAATGAGAATCTTTTTATAATAAAGCGAGAGTGCTCCAAGAAGAAAAACTATCCACGAAGATAAGCTAAGTGTCAACACCAAACCAATAAATCCTAAAATAAATGAAACCACATAGAGTTTTCCGTCTTTAATTCTTGAAAGGACCCAGACCAAAACAACAGCAAGGAATCCTCCAAAAATATTTGGGTGACGAAAAAGCCCGTAGGCCGGAATTTTATAAAAGCCTAAGAACCTTTCTCTGGTAACTTGTGGGGTAGAAATAGAGTAGGGCTGCTCTCCAAGAACCAAATAATTATCAAAAACAGATCCTTGCCTTGCAAATTGGAGCACTGCTAAAAATCCCAAGAAAATCACCCCGAAGCTCATGATAGAAATAATCCTGGGAAAAACCTCTTTAAACTCAAGGTTAAGTACCACATAAATAAAAAATAAGAAGTAAAGTAGCAACCTTAAGAAAGCAAAAAAGGAAGGCGGGGGCCTAACCCCTGAAAGGACGGATAAAAAAACCGAAAACATAAAAAGAAGGCCCAATTGAATCTCACGCCGGTTCAAAAATTCTTTAAGCTTTTCGACAGAAAAACCTTTTCTCTTTTCAAAAAGAGACGCGCCCAAAATGAGCAAAATAAGGCCGTCCTGGATATAAATTGTGGGAATAAGATAATCAACCAAAAGCCCTGAAACAAACGAGTCACGAAGAATAAAATGCCTTCCCAGGTTTAAGGGTAGAAAAAAAATCAACAAATAAAATAAACATTTCGATATTGGCATCCTCACTGCTTTAAGTTTTCTGAGGCAGTGTGGGCAGCAACAATTAGATCATCGTTTAATCTCTCAAGTTTGTAAATACCCAAAGCTTTAGCAATTAAAAAATCAGCCAAATGAGGGTTTCTGGAAAGAAGCGGGCCATGAAAGTATGTTCCTATAGAATTTTTATGCAAAACCCCTTCTGTTTTATCCTTCGAGTTATTCCCATGGCCTTTAACAATTTTTGCAAATGGTTTTTCTTTTTCATCAAGAAAAGTTCTCCCTCCATGGTTTTCAAAACCCACCAAAGTTTTTCCGATCATGTTGTTTGGTACAAAAAACGGATCTTTTAAGATGTCTTCCGAAAGCCGAGCGAGGGTGTTTCCTATACATCGGGGCTCCTTGTTTCCAGGATGCTTTGTATACAAATCAAAAACCCCAAGACCTTTTAGGACACTTCCATCTGATGATTTGTAATAATTTCCAAGAAGCTGGTAAGAGCCGCAGATGAACAAACCCACCCCGTTATTTTCTATATAGTCTTTTAGATATTTCCCCTTGTTTTCGAGCAAATCTTTATACATTCTCCTCTGACTTTCGTCGGGACCTCCTCCCATAAACACAAGGTTTGTTTTCTTCGTTATGTTTTCACTAACCTCAACATCAAAACCTCGTTTTCTTGCTCTGTACGAAAGAATTTCAACATTACCATTGTCGCCGTACAAATTAAGGAGGTCGGGATAGAGGTAAGCGATTACAAGTTTGCTCATAAAATCTTCCTCCCTGTTAAAATCTTTCTAGTATCAAGCATGGCTGAATAATTTGGAAGAACTATGGTACTCTCCCCCGGCATTTCCGAAAGAGCTGATTTTAAATTCTTCTTTAGGTTTTTTCCTTCAACCTCAATTCCCGCATACGAGAGTCTTACAGCCATATCTAAATAGCGCTTTCCTGAAACAAAAATCTTTTTTCCGCTACACGCCTTGTAGAGTTTTTCGGGATTAATATCATAAATCCAAGAGACGTCCCTGCCGTCGGGAATATTATCATTTAGAACAAAGAGTAGGGTGGGGGCGTCTACTTCCTTTTTGATCAAAAGATCTAGATTATTGTTAAAACTCGCAGGATTTTTCGCCAAAAAAATGTGAAGGGTTTTTTTACCAAAGGCGATCTCCTCCCCACGGCCGTATGCCACCTCAAAGTTTTCTAAATTTTCTAGGGCCTCTTTCTTTTCAAAACCAAGAGCTCTTGCAGTTTCTATAGCAGCACTAACGTTTTTGGCATTAAAGTCTCCAACCAGACATGTTTTTTTCAAGCACACGGAGTCTGCATCAAAAGGCAGGGTTTTACCTCTAAAAATTTTGGAAAAGTCCTTAAATCTTTCCTGTGTGGAATCAATAACCAGCGTGCAAGAAGGAGAAAGGGAAGAAACAGCCTTTTTCCATTTGTCTAAAACAATGTCTACTTCTCCGTATCTGTCGAGCTGATCTCTTGATAAATTAAGCAAAACTAAAACATCTGGGGTAAGTTGTTTTAGCAAGAGTGGAAGAGAAAACTCGTCTACCTCAAAAACCCCGGCAAGTGATTTGGTTTTTCCAAAAATATCTCTATCAAGAAGAATTGCTGAAACAATACCTCTTAAAAGATTTGAGCCACTTTTGTTGTGAACTACTTTTATTCCTTTTTTCTCAAGAACATGAGTTACTAATTTTGCAGTGGTGGTTTTTCCGTTCGTCCCAGAAATTATTACCAAACCTTTTGGAAATTTTATTTTTTTAGATCTCAGAATATTAGGATATATATTAAGAACAATATAACCAGGAAAAGTGTAACCAGAACCAACCTTTAGTAGATTTGTCAAAAAGTGTGTTACTTTGGAAATTAGTATTGCTAAATAGAACATCTTTCAATTTTTAAGTATATATTAAATACGTAGTCGTAATAGTAGGCTTTGTTGATTTGTGCAAAAAACTTCGTTTAGATCCTAGCCACGTCTTTTTTGGCCTGCTGCCTTTGTAGATATCTAGTGTTGTTTATTTTAAAACATATTCTAATTGTGACAACCCTACAAAGGCCCCCCGCTTTAATAATTGTTCCATGTTGATAAGTATTCTTTTGGTGTAGATATCTTTGTGGATAAATAGGCCGGTTTCTCCACAAAACTTATAGGGTTTTGCTAAGTTATCCACAATCACTCTGCGTAGATGATTTGTTTCACGTTTGAGATGTCCTGACGGAGCTTTCCAAGGTAGGCGGATTCTTTCTCTACCTTTTCAACCCCGTATATTATTGTGGTGTGATCTCTCCCCCCAAGAAACTCGCCAATGCTCATTAAGGGTGTTTTGGTCAAATCTTTTATTAAGTACATAGCAACTTGTCTTGGAAGCACTAACTCTTTTGTGCGCCTCTTCCCTTTTATATCGTTGCTTTTTACAGAATAATAAGTGCACACAGCTCTTAAAATTTGATTCATATTCACAGGTCTTACCTCTTTCTCTTTTATACTTTGGCCAAGAGTTTTTGCCGCCGTCTCTTTCGTAATATCAAAGTTGGAGGTTTTTGCGTCGGTTAAAACTCTAAGATACGCCCCCTCCAGCTCCCTGACGTTTGTGTCAACAGTTTCGGCAATAAGATCAATAACATCGTTTGGGACTGGGTCATGGTTTTCGTCCCTTTTTCTTCGTAGTATTGCCGTTCGCATTTCCAAATCGGGGGGTTGGATATCAACTATAATTCCACTACTAAATCTTGAGGTGATTCTGTTTTCAAGTGCATTAAAATCTTTTGGAGGTCTGTCGGATGTTATGATGATTTGTTTTTGCGCCATGTAAAGTGCATTGTATGTGTGAAAAAACTCTTCGGTGGTTGTTCCTCTTCCAATAATAAACTGAATATCATCAATGAGAAAAACGTCGGCCTTTCGAAACTTTTGTCTAAATTCATTAGATGTATACCTTCCCTTGCCCTTTCCACTTTGGATTGACTCGATAAGCTCGTTTGTGAAGGACTCTCCTGTTATGTACACCACTTTTGTGCCGGGTTTCTTCTCAAGGATCTTGTTTCCAATTGCTTGTATAAGATGTGTTTTTCCAAGTCCTACGCCCGAATATAAGAAAACCGGATTGTATGCTTCTCCCGGGCGTTCGGCGACAGTTGTTGCGACTGCGTATGCAAGCTGGTTGTTCTTTCCCATAACGTATGTTTCGAATGTATATTTTGGGTAGAGACCAGCCTTAGATTGTTTTTCTCGCAACACCACGTTCGGATCTTTAGGTGCAGTGAAGAGAGAACCAGGCAGGTCAATGTTTTTTTCATTCTTTTCTGTTCCCTGTACAGAAATTTTTATTTCTTACTCCTTTCCTGACACTTTCTTTATTGCTTTTTTAATCACGCTAGCATTCTTTTCTAACTGGCCCCGCATAAAACCACTTTTGCATGTGATATAAAGTTCATTTTCTGTTAGTTTTTGAGGTATAGCACTTCTCACAAAACCTTCAAATGCCGTAGGATCGGAGGTGCCTCCTACTTCTGAGAGAACTTTTTTCCAAAATTCTTTTAATTCCTCGTTCATATTATTTCTTCTTGCGTAAAGGAAAAAACCCCTTTGGGGCTAAGCAGTGTCTACAAAAATCTAACATGAGTTATCCACAATGATAAAGCAACGTTCGTTATATTAAGCCGTGGTTTGTTGTGTTATCTTCTTCTGTCTTTTCTCAATGTGTGGTTTTATGGCGTCTTGAAAAGCTTCGATATGAGTTTTATCCAAATTTTCAGGAAGCATTGTGAAATCGGGAAGAAATGCAAGTATGTCTTTGGGGTATAAACGCTGGTCAGTTTCCCCGTCCCAGATAATTATCGTTGACATCCGGGCTTTAGTTGCCGCGACAGCACCAATTAAGGAATCTTCAAAAACCAAAACTTCTTTGTGTGACGCCCCGACCTGTTTTGCGGCCGTTAAAAACATTTCAGGGTCTGGTTTTTTGTTTTTCACCTCGTCCCCGCAGATGATAAAATCAAAAGTTTGGTTTATTCCCATTTGGTTTAAAACCGCAGTAGTTATTACTCTGTTGGAATTTGTAACCAAGGCAAGCTTAAATCCTTTTTCGACCTTTAGTTCATATGCGAGGGACCAAAACCCAGGGGTGGGATTTAATTCCGATTTTTTAATGATTTTTAGATATTCGTTATGAAGATGTTCCGTAAGCTCTTTGGCCGTGAATTTTGTTTTTATGGTTTCTATTCTTAGGATTTTGTGCCACGTTTCTATAATCGGTTCGCCTTCTTCTCTTACCGTTGGGAGGTAAACCCATTCTGCATCGATCTCTTTTAATACTTTTGCAAACGCTTGTTCCAGAAGCGGATAGGTTTTAACAACTGTCCCATCTAGGTCAAAGAAAACGGCTTTTTTGTTTTCTATATAAGCTTTAAACATAGGAAATTCTTTTTAAAGATTATCACTTTGTTGTTGTGTTGTCTTCGTAGTAATTTTTGAGTATTAACGCTGCTGCCAAATGATCTTCTAGGCGTCTACCCTTTTGGGAGTAGCCCTTTTCGAAAGCTTCTTCAAAAGCGCCGGCTGTACTTCCAAACTCATTCTGAAAAACTACTGGAACTTTGGAAAGTACTTTTAGCAAATCCGCGAATTTTCTAACCTCCCTTGTTTGACCCGTTTCTTTACCCGTTGCTGTTATAGGAAGCCCCACAACTATTTTTGATGCTTTGTTTTCAAGCGCCAGACGGCCTATCTCATGTATTGCTGTTTCGGCGTTTTTGCCGGAAATTATCCGAAGCGGTGCAACAACACCACCTCGCCCGATGGCCAAACCAATTTTGGAACTACCATAGTCTATTCCAAGTAAAGTTTCGTTCATATTATTTATTTTCCACAACGACGTTGATTCTTTTTGTGTCTTTGGGAACTTTTTGGAAGAAAGGAATGTTTGGGATCATTTTAAACTCGTATGTTTTAATATTACTTATTCCACCCAGTATTTTTTGAGCTTCCGAGGAGGTTATTCCCTTGAACTGTTCTTTTAGCTTTTCTGTGTCGATGTTTGGGATGACAAAGGTTTTTATGGTTAACTGGATATCGGCCTCTTCGGATGTGAGAGTTGAGTTTGTGGATTTTCCAAGTATTTCGGCGGAAACCTCCCTCTCTTTACTCGCTAATATATACCCTTGTGGTATTAAATCTTTAGTAAGATCCCCGGCCAGCTTGTCAAGATCCTCCTTGTAGTATGACAAACCCGTGGCAGTAACCGCTTGGTTTAACGTGATTTTATCTACTTGATCAGAAACTTTATTGCTGAAAACTTTCTTTGTGATTGTGACAAGCTCCGAGCCCTTTATGTATTTTTGTTCACTGCTACCTTTGTTTTCTAGGGCTTTGGCTACATTTGCAGTATTTTTTACAAGAAGATCATCCGAAAGTTTTGTGAGATCCGCTTCTGCCACCACTTTTACTTTCTCGCTTTTTCCACCACCAAATGTTGTTTTTGACTTAGCTTCCAGATCACTTTTTTTATAGCCTTTAACCTCTAAACTTTTATCTTTACTTATATTGTATGTAGAACCAATTGCGCTTGCTGTTACTTTTGCAGTTTTTTCACCCCAAATAGCACTTCCCCCTACTGGTTCTGTTCTTGCAGGTATGGTGGTTTCTTCGTTTAAAGTGAATTCGAGATCTTTATCATCATAATTTAATGTGGCACCTTTTTTTAGTTTTATGGAGTCAACCGTTTTGTTGTATATGGTGACTTCACCTGTGGCCTTTTCCCCAACTTCTTTTTCGCCGGTTGTGGCTTGCTCCATTGAGTCTTCATCGGTTGCTTGAAGGACCGCGCCCTTTAAAATTTTCTTTTCAGCGTCGGTTGTAGCTCCCTTCACAACCCTCACGGTTACGCTTCTTGTTAATGGAAGGGTTTCAACAATGAGCTTTGCTTCAACCCTTAACGATTTTATGTAGAGGAAAAAACCAAAAACCCCAAGTAGTAAAACCGCCAAACCGAGAGCAAATGAAATTTTGGGAGGTCTTGGTATTCGAAGGCTAAATCTTGGAAGCGAGGGAAGTGATAAACGAAACTTTTTCGATGGGGTGCTTTCTATCTTTAGACCCCCCTCTACTGGTGCAGATGAGCCCCCATCCTCCATCATTTCTATTAAATTTAAGCCGTATGGATCTTCGGTTGAGAAATGTACCGTCATGTTATTCTTTTCGGCGATATGCCTAATAAGTTTTAGGTTCAAAATGTTTTCAAAGAGAATCGCGCCCCTTGGGATTACAAGTTCGATACCTGTATCTTTGATGTTTTTAATCTCATTTATAATTGATGCGACGTCTTGATGTATTTCTACTTCTAATCTAGTCATTTTTCCTTTGCATTTCTAAATAAATAGCCGAAAGTGCAGATGTTGGAACCCACCCCGGCGTGTTTATTTTACCCGTTGAGTCGGATATCTTTACTAAATCTGTGAATTCTATTTTTCTTATCTCTGGATTTTCCTTAAAGGGTATGGTTTTTGTCCAGGGGCGCTCTCGTACGGCGGTTATCACATCAGGAAGGGTCGCTCCCTTTCCGGTGATATAAATCTTTGAGGCGAAGGTTTTAACTCCGGTGAATTCTCCAAATAATATTTCTAAGCCTTCAAGCCATATACTTAATATTTCAAAAATACATTTTTGAACTACATTTCCTTCGGTTTCTGTGAACTGTCCGGAGCAGTAAGTACGCAGCACCTTTGCTGATTCAAGGGGGGTTAAACCCATTTTTTCTGAAATTCCCTCCACAAAATGCAGATAACCAATGTCAAGAGTTTTTGTGGCAACAATTCCTCCCCCAAACACTATGGCTACCGTCGTGGTATCGTTTCCAATTTCGATTAATGTAAAATCGTTGTGTTCAAGTGGGGAATATTTTAAAGATCGAACGATTGCATAAGCAGTTGGGCTGATTGATAAAACCGATAAGCCCACACTCTTTAAAGTTTTTTGAAGATTTTTGATGTGATATGAGGGGACAAAAGCGTGGTAAACTGCTGTTTCTATGAGGGCCCCCTCGGTTTTTGTGTAAACATTTGAGGTGGTGACGATTTCAAGGTCAATGTCAGAGTTACCGGTTATTTCAAGATATTCATTTTGGGCTTGCATAAAAGCCGACTCTACAATCTTTTTATTTATCTCGTTAAACTCCTTTTGGCCTAATTGTGATGCGTTGGGTCTTTTTACCCGGACAGTTGTGGTAATACCCAAACACAAATCACCCTCGATGCCAACAACCGCATCATAGATTTCTGTTTCTAATTCGCTGGTTGCTTTCATGATTGCGCTTGCGACTACGTCTTCAACTTCTTTGAAATCAATGATAGAGCCAGCCCTAACACTTCCTGGTTCCAATTTTTCTTTGGCACTTCCAATAATTTTTGCTGTGGTCCCATCAAAATAAAAAGGGAGAACTCTCACAGAATCAGCATCTATGGTTATGGCAAGAAACTTGCCCGCGCTCTTATCTTTATGGAGGAAGGGCAGCTTAAACATTAAGTTTATTATATAGCATTGGAGGAACTTGCGGCTCGTTAAATCCACTGCGAAGATTAATATATTCCTCGACTTCCTTTATTGGTGTACCGTGTTTGAGACTTGACATCTCCCTTATTTTTTGGGCAACACTTGGATCTTTTGGTACAGCTTTTAGATCATCCATTTTTACCGCCATAGAAAAAGGAGGCGTAGGTTGGCCGTCAACAAGAAGTTGCACGTAGCAGCTTCCAACCGGAAGTTTTACGAGGTCCTCTTTTGTAAATCTTGGAGTAAAGTAAGGTTCGAGATATTCCGCATCTTCGGCCCCGACTCTAAATATAATTTTTGATCCAACATTTCCAAAGATTGCATCCTTTATTTTTTCATCAAGTTGGGCTACAAACTGATGCGCAACCGTGAGACTAAGTTTGTACTTTCGTGCTTCAGAGAGAATCGTAGCAAAATCAGGCGTTGCGAAGTTTTGGAACTCGTCAACGTATAGATAAAAATTCGGGAAGTCCTCTTTGCCAAGATACTTGTGTCTCGCGAAGGCTGCGGCAAGAATTCGAGGAACAAGCATGAGTCCTAAGAAGTTGGAGTTTTCTTCTCCGATTTTTCCTTTGGCCAAATCCACCAATAAAATTTTCTTTTGAGCCATGACCTCGTGCAAATCGAAAGCCGACTTCGGCTGGCCGACAATGTTTCTCATTATCTTTTCGGTGACGAATCGGTCAAACTTTGAGACGAAGTACCCCATCTTCTCGCTTTTGTGAAAGTCTGTGGTTTTTGCCACCTCGTCCGTCCAATATCTTTTCACAAGCGGGTCTTGTAGCTTGTCTATAAATTTTTTAGAGTAACTTGAGTCAATCAGAAGGCGCAAAACATCAACCATTGTAGATTCTGGATCAGTCATGGCGGTTAACATCACGTTTCGAATGGCGCGCTCAAGCTGTGGCCCCATAATTCCTTGTTTGTTTGGGTCATACAATTTGTACAAAAGTGCAATGAAAGCATTTATAGCTAAGTGTTTTTCCTCTTCGGATTTTGCCTCCAGAATGTTTAGACCCATTGGCCTTTCGGTGTCGGAGACGTCAAATAAAATTACATCTTCAATTCTTTCGGGCGGGATTTTTTCTAAAATATTATCTATATCACTTCCGTGCGGGTCAATAACTGCAACCCCCTCTCCGTTTTTGATATCTTGCAAAGCTAGAAACGTCATGAGCTCCGATTTTCCAGTTCCAGTTTGTCCCATGATGTATAAATGTCTTTTTCGATCGTCCTCTTTTAGATAAACTTTTTGCTCGACACCTCGAAATGTACTTCTTCCTAAAAACAGCCCGCTTTCTGGAAGATTTACAGGCGTTTCACTTTTTCTGGCTCCCATCCACACGATGTTTGGAGTTTCCACGTTTTTATTAGGAAAGTGAAAAACTGTGGCCATTTCCACGATATTTAAAACCGGCGTGTTTGAATAAATAGGAATTCCTAAAATGGGTATATAAAAATCCTTGACGCGAATTCTTCTGTATATAAAGTCATCTATAATTCTTTTTCTTGAAGTGAGAAACCTTGATCTTGCGACGAACCTGTTGTAATTAGCGTCGGTAAATTGCTCAAACGCGCTTAACATGTTTTGCACGTGAGCACGTGATGCGGTTTTATCTTTCGCGATAGATACAATTCTTATTTTTGTATAAAAACCAACGCTGCCGATCTTCTTCTCGATGCCCTCAAGGAACGACGTATCAATGTTGTAATTTTTTTCAGGATTTGAAGACTTCCTTTTAATGTTGCTTATAAAATGACGCCCAGCCATATGCCAAGCCTCGTTTGCTGGCTGAATCACGTATTGAACAGCAATCACCTCATCTTCGTTTAATTTACTCATAGCTGATGTAATAGAGCTTAGTGTGTCGTTCTTTTGATCCTCATAAACTTTGATGGGGTAAAATGACGGGCCCTTTAATTTAATTTCTTCAACCAGGGTAACATCTCCACGGTCCCACACCTCGTGAGGATTTATGATATCGATTTCAGCCGAAGGGTATGCTCCATTGATCTGTTTTTCTACAAGGCCAGAAATTTCGTCAGGAACAACGACATAAAAACT
>Ga0315284_10001984_pt1 | contig 29350 bp, 36 predicted proteins | sample YL17G09_16_MG_FD_203696 | JGI IMG/M metagenome (GOLD analysis project Ga0315284, IMG submission 203696) | Sediment microbial communities from Yellowstone Lake, YNP, Wyoming, USA - YL17G09_16 | ecosystem: Environmental > Aquatic > Freshwater > Lake > Sediment | place: USA: Wyoming | collected...
GCTTCTTTCGCGTGCTGGAGGCGATCCGCGAGCGGCTGGGCGTGCGCCCGGTGGCGCTGCAACTCCCCATCGGCGAGGAGCAGCAATTCGCCGGCATCATCGACCTGGTGCGCATGCGCGCGCAGCTCTACCCGGACGAGCTCGGCCTGGAAGTGCTGGAGACGGAGATCCCGGAGGAATATCGCGCGGAGGCGGAGCGCTACCGCGAGCTGATGATCGAAGCGGCCGCGGAGGGGAACAACGCGCTGACCCACAAGTACCTGGAGGGCAAGGCGCTCACCGAGGACGAGATCAAGGCGGGCATCCGCGCCGGGACGCTGGCCTTCATCATCGTGCCCGTGCTCTGTGGCGCGTCCTTCCGCAACAAGGGCGTGCAGCCGCTGATGGACGCGGTGGTGGACTACCTGCCGTCGCCGCTGGACAAGGGCGCGGTGCGCGGCGAGAACCCGGACACCGATGCCGAGGAATGGCGCGATCCGGGCGATGAAGCGCCGTTCAGCGCGCTCGCCTTCAAGATCATGTCCGACCCGTATGTGGGCCGGTTGACCTATATCCGCTGCTACTCGGGCACGATGGCCAAAGGCACGGCGGTGCTCAACGTCTCGAAGCACAAGCGCGAGCGGCTGGGGCGCATTCTGCGCATGCACGCGAATCACCGTGAGGACGTGGACGAAATCCGCACCGGCGACATCGTGGCTGTGGTGGGATTGCACACCACCACCACCGGCGACTCGCTGACCGATCAGAAGCACCCGCTGCTGCTGGAATCGATCCACTTCCCGGAGCCGGTCATCTCGGTGGCCATCGAGCCGAAGACGAAGCCGGATGAAGAAAAGCTGATGGAGGGCCTGGTGCGGCTGGCGGCGGAGGACCCGACCTTCCGGCAGTATACGGACGCGGAAACCGGGCAAACCATCATCTCCGGCATGGGCGAGCTGCACCTGGAGATCATCGTCGATCGCCTGAAGCGCGAGTTCCGCGTCGAAGCGAACATCGGCCGCCCGAAGGTAGCCTATCGGGAAACGATCACCGTGCCCGCCAGGGCCGAGGGGCGCTACATCCGCCAGACCGGCGGCCACGGTAAATACGGCCATGTGCGGATCGAGATCGAGCCGCGGGCGGCGGGCGCCGGCTTCACCTTCGTGGACGCCATCGTGGGCGGCGTGGTGCCCAAGGAATACATCCCGGCGGTGGAGAGCGGCATCCGCGAAGCGCTGGACAACGGCGTGCTGGGCGGGTTTCCGGTGATCGACATCAAGGCCACCCTCTATGACGGATCATATCACGAAGTGGACTCGGACGAGATGTCCTTCAAGTTCGCCGGCTCCATCGCCTTCAAGGAGGCGATGCGCCATGCGAAGCCCATCCTGCTGGAGCCGATCATGAAAGTCGAAGTGATCTGCCCGGAGCCGAACATGGGCGACCTGATCGGCGATCTGAATTCCCGCCGCGGGCAGATCGAGGGGCTGGAAGCGCAGCCCGGCGGTCTGCAGGCCATCCGCGCCCGCGTGCCGCTGGCGGAATTATTCGGCTACGCCACCACCCTGCGCTCGCTCAGCCAGGGACGCGCCACCTATACCATGGAACCGCTCAACTACCAGGAGGTGCCGAAGCAGATCGCGGACGAGATCCTTGGACGAGGATAACGGTTCTCTCGCACGGGTCGACAAACCGGCAAATTATTTTCGCGAAACTCGAAAAAACTGTTGACGAATGGCCGCGAAAACAGTATTATTTTTCGCTGTGCGTCAGAGATTCCTGACATTGGTACCTTGACAATATTCCCGGGGTGCGATCCATGTTGATGGGCGCGCCTGTTTTGGAGGCACCACCCATGCGCAAAGAAGCTCGGAAAGTGTCGAGTGAGAAGATCCGGATCCGGTTGAAGTCGTTCGACCACCGCATTCTGGATCAATCCGCGCTGCGAATCGTCGATACGGCCCGGCGAACGGGCGCCCGCGTCGCGGGTCCGGTTCCCCTGCCGACGGAGATCAATAAATACTGCGTGATCCGCTCACCGCACATCGACAAGGAGTCGATGGAGCATTTCGAGATGCGCACGCACAAGCGATTGATCGACATCCTGGAGCCGAACCAGCGGACCATCGATGCGCTGATGCGCATCGAGCTGCCGGGTGGTGTGCACATCGAAATCGTGTAACAGCATATTCTACGCGAGGTAGATGCAGATCAAATCTACAATCGATGGGGATGTGCTGAATACGAGATCGGCCTTCCGTTTTACGGGAGGCTTGTAGTTTCCCCATGAGCCGGCTCAAGGCTCCGCTGGGGTACGGGAAAGGACTCGAACCATGGCTGTTCGAAAGATGATCATGGGCCGGAAAGTCGGCATGACTCAGCTCTTCGCTGATGATGGCCGCGCCATCCCGGTGACCGTGCTTGAGGTCGGCCCCTGCTACGTAGTGCAACAGCGCACCGCGGAGAAGGACGGATATCAAGCGATCCAATTGGGCTATCTCCCATATAATGACACCGACGTGCGTCGCGCGAAGGAGCTGCACAGCTTGCACGAGCGCCGCCGCACCAATACAGATGATAGCGGCAAGATGAAGGACCGCAGCAAGATCGAGAAGGAACCGCGCGGTCCCCACCGGCTCACTCTTGCGGTCTACGGGCATTTCCTCAAGCATAACGTGCCGCCGTTGCGCTACCTCAAGGAGTTCCGCGTCGCCCGGCTCGACGACTACGCCGAAGGGGCGGAAATTCGCGCGGATGTCTTTGCGGCGGGCGAGAAGGTGGACGTCTCCGGCATCTCCAAGGGTCGCGGCTTCGCCGGTGTGGTGAAGCGCTACGGCTTCAAGGGCGGGCGCGCCACCCACGGCTCGATGTTCCATCGCAAGCCGGCATCCGGCGGCGCCACCGACGCCGCGCGCGTGTTCCGCGGTTCCCGCCGTCCGGGCCACATGGGCGCGGAGCAAGTCACCGTGAAGAACCTCGAAGTGGTGCGCGCGGACGCCGAGCGCAACGTGCTCGTGCTCAAGGGCGCCGTCCCCGGTCCGGTGGGCGGTCTGCTGGTCGTCACGATGCCCGATCGGCCGACGGTCGAGCACGGCAAGGGTCGCTTCGTCACCTTCACGGCATTGGAGGATCAGTCATGAGCACCGTTCCGGTCTATACCCTCGCCGGCGAGCCGTCGGGCGAGTTCGAGCTGGCACCCGAAGTGTTCAGCGCGCCGATTAACGAAGCACTCATTCACCAGGCCGTGTTGACAACGCTGGCCAACCGCCGTCAGGGGACGGCGGACACCAAAACCCGCGGCGAGGTGAAGCACACCACCAAGAAGCTGTATCGCCAGAAGGGCACCGGCCGCGCGCGCCAGGGTATGCGCTCCGCCCCGCACTGGAAGGGCGGCGGCATCGTGTTCGGCCCGCACCCGCGCGACTACACCATGTCGCTGCCGAAGAAGATGCGCCGTGCGGCGCTGCTGTCGGCGCTGGCGGCGAAGGCAAAGGAGAACGCCATCAAGGTGGTGCAGTCCTTCGCCTTCGACGAGCCGAAAACCCGCCACGCGGTGGCGCTGCTGAAAGCCCTGGAGATCGACGGGCTGAAGCGTATCCTGGTGGTGTTGAAGGATTGGAAGGACGAGACCGCCGCGCGTCCCTTCCGCAACCTGCCGAACGTGCTGCTCGTCACCGCGGACATGCTGGGCACGTATGACGTGCTCTCCGCGAACTGCCTGCTGTTCGAGCAGGCGAGCCTGGAAATGCTGCAGGAGTTGAAGCAACAGCCGCTCGGTGTCGCGCGCTGGCTGGCGAAACAGCAACCGCCGGAAGAGCCGGCGCCGCCGGAACCGCCCGCGCCGGCGGAACCGCCCGCGCCCGCCCGCAAGAGAACAGCTCGCGCGACCGTTAAAGCGGAGCAGGGAGGTGCCGAATGAGCAAGCCTGTCCACCAGATCATCATCAGTCCCATCCTGACGGAAAAGAGCGTCCAGCATCAGAAGATCAAGCGCTATACCCGGAAAGACGCGAAAGCAGTGCTCGGCGCCGGCGCCTCGAATTCCTCGATCAGCGCGCTGACCGATCAGACGGTCCGCAAATACACCTTCAAGGTCGCACGGGACGCCAATAAGATCGAGATCACGCAGGCCTTCGAGAACATCTTCGCCAAGGAAAAGGTGAAGGTCGCCCGCGTGCATACCGTACACATGCGCGGCAAGGAGCGCCGCCAGCTCGGACGGCGCAGCCGCACCGGCGGCGGCAAGATGGGCAAGTCGCCGGACTGGAAGAAGGCCATCGTGACGCTGGCGCAGGATTCACCGGGGATTCCGATGTTGGAGGGTGTCTGATCGGCTCTTCGATTATTCGAGGAACGGTCGTTTAAACGACGAACTATGGCGCACCACCGCCGAGAAGCGTGGAACTGGAGTAACACGGTCGTTTAAACGACGAACTATGGCGCACCACCGCCGAGAAGCGTGGAACTGGAGTAACACGGTCGTTTAAACGACGAACTATGGCGCACCACCGCCGAGAAGCGTGGAACTGGAGTAACACATGGCATTGAAGAAATATCGTCCTACCTCGCCGGGCCGGCGGTTCATGACTACCGCCGATTTCAGCGAGCTGACGAAGAAAGAGCCGGAGAAGTCGCTGATCGAGCCGCTGAAGAAATCAGGCGGGCGCGACAACACGGGCCACATCGCCATCCGTTTCCGTGGCGGCGGCGCCAAGCGCGCCTATCGCGTCATCGACTTCAAGCGCCGCAAGGACGACGTGCCGGCGAAGGTGATCGCGCTGGAATATGACCCAAACCGCTCGGCGCGCATCGCGCTGCTGGAATACACCGACGGCGAGAAGCGCTACATCCTGGCGCCGCTGGGATTGAAGGTGGGCGACGCCGTCGAGTCCGGTCCGAATTCTGACATCAAACCGGGCAACGCCCTGCCGCTGTCCGCCATCCCGCTCGGTACCACCGTGCACGCCGTCGAGCTGCACGAGGGCAAGGGCGCGCAGATGTGCCGCAGCGCGGGGACATCCGCCCAGGTGATGGCGAAGGAAGGCAAGTTCGTCTCGCTGACCCTGCCGTCCGGCGAGATGCGCCGCGTGCTCGCCGGCTGCCGCGCCACCATCGGCCAGGTGGGCAATGTCGAGCATGAAAACATCGTCATCGGCAAGGCGGGCCGCATGCGCCACCTGGGCCGCCGCGGCCACGTGCTGGGCGTTGCGATGAATCCGGTGGACCATCCGCACGGCGGTGGCGAAGGCCACAGCCCGGTGGGGCGCAAGAAGGGTCCGGCCACGCCGTGGGGCAAGCCGGCGCTGGGGAAAAAGACGCGCCACAACAAGCGGACGGACCGCTTCATCGTGAAACGCCGCCGCAGTTAAGAGGGCTGGAGGAGCACATGGGTAGATCACTGAAAAAGGGACCGTTTGCCGACGAGCACCTGACGAAAAAGGTCGAGGAGCTGAACCGCCGGGGCGAGAAGCGCATCATCAAGACCTGGTCGCGCCGCTCGACGATCCTGCCGGAATTCATCGGCCACACGCTCGCCGTGCACGACGGCCGCAAGCACGTGCCGGTGTTCATCACGGAAAACATGGTCGGGCACAAGCTGGGCGAGTTCGCCCCCACCCGCACCTTCCGCGGTCACGCCGGCGGCGAGAGATCGTCTCGCGTTCGTTAAGTCACTGAATCGCGCGGGAGATCCGCGCCATGTCCACCCATCAGGGGGAGAGCCCTCCCGTGAGGGGGAAAGATAGAGCACGGCTATGGGAAGAAATGCACAAGAACGAGGCAGCCGGAAGAAGGCGCGCATCGAGCAGCGTCGGGCGGAAGGCATCGCGGTGGCGGTGGCGCGGAACATTCGCGTGTCGCCGCTCAAGCTCCGCCGCATCATCGACCTGATCCGCGGCAAGAACCTTGAGGAGGCGCTGGGCATCCTGAATTTCACGCCGACCCCGTCCGTGGAGCCGGTCCGCAAGGCGCTGCTGTCCGCGGTCGCCAATGCGGAGAATAACCTGGACCTAGACCGGGAGCGCGATCAATTATACGTCAAGACCTGTTTTGTGGACGCCGGGATCAGCTTCAAACGCATGCACCCGACCACCCAGGGGCGCGCGCGCGTCATCAAACGCCGTTCCAGCCATATCACCGTTCACGTGGCGGAGCGTGCGCAACCGCATGCGGCGCGCGCATAACGAGTAGGAGATCATCATGGGGCAGAAAGTACATCCATACGGGTTCCGCCTGGGCGTCATCCGCGACTGGCAGAGCCGCTGGTACGCCGACAAGGAGTATAAGGATCTTGTCCTCGAGGACAACCTGATCCGCAAGTACCTGCGCGGCCGCCTGCCGACCCTGTTTTCAGCAGGAGCGGGCGCGGCGGGCGCGGCGGGGCGGCGCGGCGGGCGCGGCGGGCGCGGCGGCCGGGGAGGCCGCGGCCTGGATGCCGGCGTGTCGCAGATCGAGATCGAGCGCATGGCCAACCTGATCAAGGTGACGATGCACACCGCGCGGCCCGGCCTGATCATCGGGCGCGGAGGCCGCGGCATCGATGACCTGCGTACCGAGCTGGAGCGGATCACCCCGCGCAAGGTGCAGCTCAACGTGATGGAGATCAAGCAACCGGAGCTCGATGCGCAGCTCGTGGCCGAATCGATCGCCAGCCAAATCGAGCGGCGCGTGTCCTTCAAGCGTGCCATTCGCCTGGGGATCGCCCGCACCATGCAGCGCGGGGGCAAGGGGATCAAGGTGATCGTCGGCGGCCGCCTGGGCGGCGCCGAGATCGCCCGCAGCTACTCCGACAAAGACGGCAAGATCCCGCTGCACACCCTGCGCGCGGACATCGACTACGGCTTCTCCGAAGCGCGCACCCAGTATGGGAACATCGGCGTAAAGGTATGGATTTACCGCGGTGAGATTCTGCCCGGCGAAGGCAAACAGCCGCCTGTGGCGCGCCCCGCCGCCGCCCGTGCTGCCGCACCGGTCGCCGCGCCCGCCCCTGCCGGCGCCGCACCGGCCGCCGCGCCTGAGAAGAAGAAGGGCTGGCGCCGCGTCCCGAAGGAGGAGGCGACCGCCATCGCCGCCGCTGCCGTGTCCGTGGACAGCCCGGAGGAAGTGGCCGGCAAGGATGCCGAAGGCACGGCGCCGTTGACCGAACCGGTCGAGACGCTGGAGGAAACGCTCGTCGCCACTTCGGAGGCGGACACGCCGACCTCTTCGGAGGCGGACACGCCGACCTCTTCGGAGGCGGACACGCCGACCTCTTCGGAGGCGGAAACGCCGACAACTGCGGAGGCGGACACGCCGACCTCTTCGGAGGCGGAAACGCCGACCTTTTCGGAGGCGGACACGCCGACCTTTTCGGAGGCGGACACGCCGACAACTGCGGAGGCGATTACGCCGTCGCCCGAGGTTGGCAGCGACGCGCCGGACCTGGATACCGTGGTCCTTACTGAAGAAGAGGGTGACACCGGCCCGGAGAACGCTGAGTAGCCGCCCCGGGGAGGAGGAACTGCCATGTTAATGCCCGCCAGAACGAAATATCGGCGGATGCACCGGGGCCGTATGACCGGAAAAGCGACCCGCGGCAATACCATCACCATGGGCGAATACGGGCTGCAGGCGCTCGAACCGTGCTGGATGACGAATCGACAGATCGAGGCCGCGCGCGTGGCCATGACCCGCCATATCAAACGCCAGGGCAAGGTGTGGATTCGCATCTTCCCGGATAAAAGCATCACCGCGAAGCCCGCGGAGACCCGCATGGGCTCCGGCAAGGGCGCCCCGGAATACTGGGTGGCGGTGATCAAGCCGGGCCGCATCCTGTTCGAGATGGGCGGGGTGCCGGAGAAGATCGCCCGCGAGGCGATGCGCCTGGCCGCGCACAAGCTGCCTATCAAGTCGAAATTCGTCAGCCGCGAAGAGGTGGAAGGGGGACAGGACCTGTGAAGATGGTTGAACGCCGTCGCTTGCATGAGCTGACGAAGGAACAATTGCACACCGAGCTGGCCGAAGCCGAACGTATCCTGCTGAATCACCAGTTTGATAAGGGACTCAAGCGCCTGACGAATCCGGCGGGCTTGCACAACACCCGCAAGCTCATCGCCCTGTTGAAGACGCTGATCCGCCAGCGCGAGCTGCTGGAAGAGACCGGCCTCGCCACCATGGAGGAGTATAAGGCCTTTCGCATTGCCGAAAAACATGATTTCGCCAGCCGCAAAAACGCCCGCTGACGGGCAGGGGAGATGCAATGATGGAACAGACGTCCGTGCCTCGCAATCGACGCAAAGTGCGCGAAGGCGTCGTGATCAGCGATAAGATGAACAAGACCGTGGTGGTGCAGGTGCAGGACCTGGTGGAGCACCCGCTGTACAAGCGCATCATCAAGCGGTCATCCAAGTTCAAGGCGCACGACGAGAAGAACGAATGCCGCACCGGCGACAAAGTACGCATTATGGAGACGCGCCCGCTGAGCAAAGAAAAGTGCTGGCGGGTGGTGGAGATCACTGAAAAGGCCAAGTAAGGATCGGGGTCGGCCCCTCCACCGCCTCGCGGGGGGGATTTCTGGGTGATCGTCTGGCAGGAGACAACGATGAAAGTATATCAGACTGGCAATATCCGCAATATTGCGTTCATCGGGCATGGGAGCTCCGGGAAAACCACGCTGACCGAGGCGATGATGTACCAGACGGGCGTGGTGGGCCGCATGGGCAAGGTAGAGACCGGCACGACGCTGTCCGACACGGACGTGGACGAGGTGCAGCGGCAGATCTCCATCAACACCACGCTGTTGCCCGTGCAGTACAACGGCGTGAAGATCAACGTGCTGGACACCCCCGGCTACGCGGACTTCGTCAGCGAAGTGGTGGGCGCGCTGCACGTGGCCGATACGGCGCTGGTGGTGGCGGACGCGGTGAACGGCGTGGAGGTGCAGACCGAACGCTACTGGCGCATGGCCGAAGCCCGCGCGCTGCCGCGGCTCATCATCATCAATAAGATGGATAAGGAGCACGCCAACTTCACCGAGGCGCTGGCCTCGCTGAAACGGCGGTTCGGCACCCACGTGGTGGCGCTGCAACTCCCCATCGGCGAGCAGGCGGCCTTCCGCGGCATTGTGGACCTGGTGCACATGAAGGCCTACATCGAGAGCGAAGACAACGCGGCGCCGAAGCAAGAGGCGATCCCCGGCGACCTGCAGGCGCGCGCCAACGAGCTGCGCGAAGCGGTGGTCGAGGCGGCCGCCGAAGCCAACGACGACTTGATGATGAAATACCTGGAGGAAGGCGAGCTCACCGACGACGAAATCGTCAGCGGGTTGCAGGAGGCCATCGCCTCGGGCCGCGTCTTCCCGGTGGTGATGGGCGCCGCGGCGAAGAATTACGGCACCGTGCCGCTGCTCGACCTGCTGGTTTCCAGCGCGCCGGCACCGAATCAATTGCCACCGGTGCACGCCGTCAAGGGCGATGCCGAGATCGAACTGGCCGCCAATCCGGCCGGGCCGCTGGTGGCCTACGCGTTCAAGACGATGGCTGACCCGTTTGCGGGCCGCATCACCTTCCTGCGCGTCTATTCGGGCACGCTGGGCTCCGGCACCGAGGCGTTCAACACCGTGAAAGAGGTGAAGGAGCGCATCGGCAACCTGTTCGTGATGATCGGCAAGCAGCAGGAAACCATCGAGAGCGCGCCAGCCGGCGACATCGTGCAGGTGGCCAAGCTGCACGACACCACCACGGCGGACACGCTGGCCAGCTCTGGCAACCGCATCGTCGTCGCGCCGCCCGCCTATCCCGAACCGATGTTGAACTTCTCCATCGCGCCTTCCAGCAAGGGTGAGGAAGGGAAGCTGGCCGAGAGCATGCGGCGCTTCACGGAAGAGGACCCGACGCTGCGCTTCGAAATGGACCCGGAGACGCACCAATCCATCGTCGCCGGCATGGGCGAGCTGCAGCTCGAAGTGACCCGCGACCGGCTGAAGCGCAAGTTCAACGTGGACACCGTGCTGGGCAACCCGACGGTGGCCTACCGGGAGACCATCCGAGCGACGGCGGAGGGTCACGGACGGCATAAGAAGCAGACCGGCGGCGCCGGCCAGTTCGGCGACGTCAAGATTCGCATCGAGCCGCTGGAGCGGGGCGCCGGCTTCGAATTCGTAGACGCGGTGGTGGGCGGCGTGGTGCCGCGCCAGTTCATCCCGTCGGTGGAGAAGGGCGTGCGCGACGCGCTGAAGCGCGGTCCGTTGGCCGGCTACCCGGTGGTGGACTTCCGCTTCACGCTGTATGACGGGCAGTACCACCCGGTGGACTCGAAGGACATCGCCTTCCAATCCGCCGGCCGCCTGGGCTTCCAGGACGCGATGACGAAGGCGCAGCCGGTGCTGCTGGAGCCCTACGTCAACGTGGAGATCACCGTGCCGGACGAGTATATCGGCGACATCATCGGCGGTCTGTCGAGCAAGCGCGGCCGCGTGCAGGGATCCGACTCCCTGAGCGGCGGCATGTCGGTGGTGCGCGGCCAGGTGCCGCAGGCCGAGATGTTCCAATATTCGAATGAGCTGCGCGCGCTCACCCAGGGCCGCGGGAGCTTCACCATGAGCTTCTCGCACTATGAGGAAGTGCCGCCGCACGTTGGCGAGCAGATCATCACCGAGGCAAAACGGCGGAGCGAGGAAGAGCGCTGATCGCGCCCCTCGTCGGGAACAACACCTGCGAATGGGAACGGTGGGGGTAAGGCCGATCAGGCCGATCCCCTGCTGGTGAGGATATGAGATGATTTTCTTACGAACACGTTTGAATGTAGCAGACAACTCCGGGGCGCGCGTGGTGGAGTGCATCCGCGTGCTCAAGGGGTCGACCGGTTCCGCGGCGCAGATCGGCGATATTATTGTGGTGGCGGTGAAACAGGTCACCCCCGGCGCGGCCATCAAGAAGGGGGAAGTGGCTAAGGCGGTCGTTGTGCGCACCAAGCAGGCGCTGCGTCGCCCGGACGGCTCGTATATCCGCTTCGACGACAATGCGGCGGTGCTGATCAACGAGCAGAAGAATCCGCGTGGGACGCGCATCTTCGGGCCGGTGGCCCGCGAACTGCGCGACCGCGATTTCATGAAGATCATCAGCCTGGCGCCGGAAGTGCTGTAAGCGCTCACCACGCACGCGTGGCGTGCATCGGGCCTTGACATTGAGAGGCAAAAAACGTACAATTACCGTTCGTGCGACACGCGCGAACGATGGTCCGCGCGGGTCGTCGCGTGTTGGTGGGTCGAAAACAACCCCCCGCAGTGAGTGAAACGATCCCCTGCGGAGAGAAACGACCCCCTGCGGAGAGAAACGACCGCCGGCAGTGAGTGATGGTGCTATGAAAATTGTGAAGGGCGATACGGTATTACTGCGTTCGGGCCGCGATGTGGCGCGGGCCAAGGATAAGAACGTGCGCGGCCGCGTCATGCGCGTGCTGCCAAAGGAAGGCAAAGTGGTGGTGGAAGGGCTGAACATGGTGACCAAGCACCAGAAGCCGAAGACCACCGGCGGCGCCGCCCAGGTGCAGTCCGGCGGGCGCATCAAGATGGAGGCGCCCATCCCGGTCTCCCGCGTCATGCTGGTCTGCTCCAACTGCGACAAGCCGACGCGCGTGGGGATGCGGCTGCATGAAGAATCCCGCGAAACGCTGCTTGGGAAAAAGACGGTGACGATTCGCGAGCGCGTGTGCAAGAAATGCGGCCAGGTGATCGGGCGTCCGACCGACATTCGCCAGTAATCCGTGCACGAACAGTAAAGCGTGACCGCCGGGCGGCCCGGGTTCCGGGGGCAAACGGGATGGTCGCGGAGAATATGAATGGCTACCGCCGGGCGGTCCGGGACTCCGGGCGCAAACGGGATGGCAGCGGAGAATATGAATGGCTACCGCCGGGCGGTCCGGAACTCCGGGCGCAAACGGGATGGCAGCATGGGGTGAAGGAGCAAGTCGTGGCAAAGCAGGATACCAAAAAGTCCGGCACCCCCGCCAAAGCCAAGGGCGGGGCGAAACCCGGACCACAGGGCAGGGGGAAGGAAGCGGCTCCCGGCGCCGTGCAGTTCGGCGGCGTCGAAGAACAGGGGATCGCTCCGCGCCTGCGCGAGCGTTATCGCGCCGAGGTGGCGGGCGCGCTGCAGGACCAATTCAACTATGCGAACGTCATGCAGGTGCCGCGCGTGGTGAAGGTCATCGTCAACATGGGCGTCGGCGAGGCGCTGCAGGACATCAAGACGCTGGACAATGCGGTACGCGAGTTGGCGCTGATCACCGGGCAGAAACCGCTGGTGACGCGGGCGAAGAAGTCGATCGCGGCGTTCAAGCTGCGCGCCGGCAACCCGATCGGGGCCAAGGTGACCCTGCGGGGCGCGCGCATGTGGGAATTCCTCGACCGGCTGTTCTCGGTGGCGCTGCCGCGCATCCGCGACTTCCAGGGCCTGCCGGCGAAGTCGTTCGACGGGCGCGGCAACTACACGCTGGGGCTGCGCGACCAGACGATCTTTCCGGAAATTAACATCGATTCCATCGACCGCGTGCGCGGCATGGACATCACCATCGTCACGAGCGCCCGCACCGACGAAGAGGCGCGCGCGATACTGACGCGGTTGGGCCTGCCCCTGCGCAAGAGCTAAGTTTTCAATGAATTAAGGGAGACGTGGACGTGGCCAAAAAAGGCAAACTCGAGACCTGGAAGAAGAAACCGAAGTTCGCAGTGCGCGCCTATAACCGGTGCCATATCTGCGGGCGTCCTCGCGCCTATTTCCGCAAGTTCGGCATGTGCCGGATTTGCCTGCGCACCTTCGCCCATCGCGGCCTGTTGCCGGGCGTGACGAAGTCCAGTTGGTAGGAGGGGACGATGCCGGTTACTGATCCGATTGCCGATATGTTAACTCGCGTGCGCAACGCCGCCGCCGCCGGCCATGATACGGTCGGGGTGCCGGCCTCGCGCCTGAAGATGGACCTGGCGCGGCTGCTGCGCGATGAAGGCTACATCCAGAAGGTGGAGCTGACGGACACCGACAAGCCGACGGCCACCATCAAGATCACGCTGAAATACGGCCCGCGCCGCCAGCCGGTGTTCCGCGGCATCCGCCGCGCCAGCAAACCGGGCCGCCGGCTGTATGTCGGCTGGCGCGAGATTCCGCGGGTGCAGGGCGGCCTGGGCGTCGCCATTCTCACCACCTCGCGCGGGGTGATCACCGACCGCCAGGCGCGCGCGGACAAAGTGGGCGGCGAGCTGCTCTGCACAATCTGGTAGCCGCGTAGTCTGTGCCGGCCGCGCCGACGACCGAAGGGGAACGAAGATGTCTCGGATTGGACGAATGCCGATCCCGCTGCCGAGCGGGGTAGACGTGATACAGCAAGACGGCGTGATCAGCGTGAAGGGGCCGAAGGGCACCCTCGCGCGCGAGATCCCGCAGCCCATCACCGTGCGGGAAGAGGACGGGACGCTCTACGTGGAGCGCCCGACCGATCTCAAGCCGCACAAGGCGCTGCATGGCCTGACGCGCTCGCTGGTCGCCAATATGGTCAAAGGGGTGACGGACGGCTTCGAGCGCCGCATGGAACTGCACGGGATCGGGTATCGCGCGCAGTTGCAGGGCGACCGCCTGGTGCTCAACCTGGGCTTTTCCCACGACGTGTTCGTGATCCCGCCGACGGGCGTCGCCATCGCGGTGGAGAACGTCTCCCCCAACGTGGACAACCAGCACTGCACCGCCCGCCTGACGATCAGCGGCATCAGCAAAGAGAAGGTGGGCCAGGTGGCGGCGAAGATCCGCGCGCTGAAGGAGCCGGAGCCATACAAAGGCAAGGGATTCCGCTATCTGGGCGAAGTGGTGCGCCGCAAGGCCGGCAAGGCCGCGAAGGCGGGCAAGGGTAAGAAGTAACAGCCGGAGCGCGGGCGTCCTGCCCGCGCGGCCGCCGACCAAGACCGGCGGCATGAGGTGAGGAGTATGAAGCTAAGTAAAGAAGACGCGCTGGCCCGCCGACATCGGCGGGTGCGGGCCAAGGTGAACGGGACGCTGGAGCGCCCGCGCCTGGCCGTGCATCGCAGCTTGAAGCATATCTACGTGCAGGCGATCGACGATGTCGGCGGACGGACGCTGGCCGCGGCGTCGAGCAACGAGCCGGACTTCCGCGCCCAGGCGACAAAAGAGGCGCACGGCGGCAACGTCGGCGGCGCCAAAAAGGTGGGACAGTTGCTGGCGCAGCGCGCGCGAGAGAAGGGCATCACGCAGGTGGTGTTTGACCGGGGCGGCTATCCCTACCACGGTCGGGTGAAATCGCTGGCGGACGGCGCTCGCGAGAGCGGTTTGGAGTTCTGACTTCCAGCTGGTAGTCCACCAGTGCGATTTCATCCGGTGGATTGCTCAAATCGAGAAACGAATATTGCCATCCAACGGACTATTATACCGGGAAGAGACAGTTTCCTGTAAGCATTACGCTGGTGGACAATAAGTGGAGACGGAGTACAAGGGCATGGCGAAAATCGATGTTTCTGCGCTGCAGCTTGAAGAGAAGGTCGTTTCTCTCAACCGCGTGCAGAAGGTTCACAAAGGAGGCCGCACCTTGCGCTGGAGCGCGCTGGTGGTGGTCGGCGACAGCAACGGGCACGTCGGCGTGGGCCTGGGCAAGGCCAGCGAAGTGCCGGAAGCCATTCGCAAAGGCGCGGAGTCGGCGAAGAAGGCCATCATGCACGTCGCGCTGGCCGCCCATACCATTCCGCATGAAGTGCAGGAGGAGGCGGGCGCGGCGAAGGTGCTGATGCGGCCAGCGGCGCCGGGCACCGGCGTGATCGCCGGCGGCGCGGTGCGGGCCATCGTGGAAGTCGCCGGAGTGCGCGACATCCTGACAAAATCGCTGGGCTCGGCCAATGCCGTCAACATCGCCTGGGCGACGGTGAAATGCCTGAAAGCGCTCCGCACGCCGGAGGAAGTGGCCGCCACCCGCGGTCGCTCGGTGGAAGATATCCTCGGCCGGCCGGCGCGCGAGGGAGGTGCTGCATGAGCGGCAAGCTGGCCATCACATTGAAGCGCAGTTTGATCGGCTGCCCGGAAGATCAGCGCCGTACGGTGCGCGGCCTGGGCCTGCGCAAGTTGAATCAGACCGTCATCCAACCCGATAATCCGTCCACGCGCGGCGCGGCGTTCAAAGTCCGCCACCTGCTGGACGTGCGGGAAGCGAATGAAGAGTGAAAATCCCGGCCGCGGCCGGGGAGTTGAGGATATACGATGGTACGACTTGACAAATTGAGCGCCCCGGCAGGGGCAAAATCCTCCGCGAAGCGGGTCGGCCGCGGCACGGGATCCGGCCACGGCAAGACCAGCGGTCGCGGGCATAAAGGCCAGAAGGCGCGTGGGTCCGTACGCCCCGGGTTCGAGGGCGGGCAGACCCCGCTGCAGCGCCGGATGCGCAAGCTGAAGGGGATCAGCAAGACCGGCATGAATATCGGCATCTTCCGCAAGGAATACGCCATCGTCAACGTCGGACAGTTGGAAGTGTTCGAGCCGAATACCGTGGTCACCCCCGAACTGTTGGTGAAGGCTCGGATCGTCCGCGAGCTGCGCGACGGTCTGCGCGTGCTGGGCAACGGCGAGTTGTCCAGGCCGCTCACCGTCCGCGCGCAACACTTTAGCTCCAGTGCGGCCGCGAAGATCGCCGCGGCGGGGGGGAGCACGGAGGTAATCTAGTGCCATCTCATGATATTAGTTGGCGCGATTCGATAGTGCGATTGGGATACACGCTGCAAGTCCCGGACCTGCGGCGGCGTTTGCTGTTTGTCGCCGGCATGTTCGCCCTCTTCGTGGCGGGTCTGCACATCCCGGCGCCGTTCGTGAATGCGAAGGCGATTGAGAAGCTCTTCGAGTCCGGCGTACTCGGCTGGATCGACATCATGTCCGGCGGCGGCTTCAAGCGCCTGTCCATCCTGGCGCTGGGCATCGTGCCCTACATCAACGCATCGATTATCATGCAGCTGCTGGGCATCGCGGTGCCGTCCATTCAGCGGCTGCAGAAGGAAGGCGAGACCGGGCGCAAGGTGATCGCAGCGTATACGCGCTGGGGCACGGTGGTGCTGGCGTTCTTCCAGGCCGCCGGGTTGGGCATCTACCTGTATAAGGTCGGCGCCGTCCAGGAAGGCATGGGATTGTTCGGCATTATTCCGCTGATTGTGATCATGGTGGCGGGCACCTCGTTCCTGATGTGGATGGGCGAGCAGCTCACCGACCGCGGCATCGGCAACGGCGTCTCGTTGATCATCTTCGCGGGCATCCTGATCCGCATGCCGGTGACCTTCCGGGAAATGGTCATGCTGGCATGGAATCGATCCAGTGATCTGATGGCGCAGCTGGTGAGCATCGGCTTCATCGTGGTGGTCTTCCTGGCCATCGTGGTGTTCATCACCTGGGTGCACCAGGCGACGCGGCAAATCCCGATCCAGCACGCCAAGCGCGTGGTGGGCAACCGGGTGTTCAGCTCGGCGAATACCTACCTGCCGCTGAAAATCGCCACCGCGGGCGTGATCCCGATCATCTTCGCCATCTCGGTGGCGATGCTGCCGGGCACGGTGGCGTCGATGCTGGTGAATGCGAAAGTCTATACAGAGACTTCGAGCGTTATTTCGATTTTGAACATGCTTTCGCCCGGACACGTGGTGGGTGGCATCGTTTACTTCCTGATGGTGGTGTTCTTCACCTACTTCTACACGGCGGTCGTATACAACGTGCAGGACATCGCGGACAATCTGAAGAAGCACGGCAGCTTCGTGCCCGGGCTGCGCCCCGGCAAGCAGACTGAGAAGTATATCGACCACGTGCTGACGCGGCTGACCTTTGCGGGCGCCATCTTCCTGGGGGTCGTCGCACTGCTGCCCTATATCGTCCCGGTGGTGCTGCAGACGGGGGGCGCCGGATCGCAGTTCCTGTGGGGCGGCACCTCGCTGCTCATCGTGGTGGGCGTGGCGCTGGAGACGATGAAGCAGATCGAGGCGCACCTGGTGATGCGCCGGTACGAAGGCTTCATCAAGTAAGACCTTTCATCCAACGAATTCGGACCGCGGATGCGGTGGAAAGTGGCGAGTATGCCGTCGGAATTGCGTGGGTCGCATATCATCCTGCTGGGCGCGCCGGGAGCGGGCAAAGGGACGCAGGCCGCCTATTTGCGCGACGAGTGGGGATTGACGCACATTTCCACCGGCGACATCCTGCGCGCGGAGGTGCGCGAGGGCACGGAGCTCGGCAAGCAGGCGCAGGGCTACATGGAGCGTGGCGAGCTGGTGCCCGACGATCTCATCATCCGCATGATGGAGGAGCGGCTGAAGCTGCTGGGCGAGTCGGCCGGCTACATTCTGGACGGCTTTCCGCGCACGATGGCGCAGGCGGAGGCGCTGGAGGAAATGATGCAGCGCATCGACCACACGCTGGACGCGGTGGTGGACCTGACCGTGCCCGATCGGGAGCTGATCCGGCGCCTGACCGGCAGGCGCGTTTGCCCGAACTGCAGTGCGGTCTATCACGTGGATACCCTGCCGCCGAAGGAAGAGGGCATCTGCGATGTCTGCGGGACAAGGCTGATCCAGCGCAAAGACGACCAGCTCGACGCGATCATGAATCGATTGGACGTGTATAAAGCACAGTCCGCGCCGTTGATCGCCTATTACCAGGCGCGCGGGAAACTGGTCGCCATCGACGGGACCATCGGCGTGCCGGAGGTGGCCGCGGAGATCCGGAAGGCGATCTGCTCGGTGGGGAAATAACCCGGGGCATGGCGGAGACCCGGAAGCGCTCCGCCTGGTAGGAGAGAACCTTGATACCGCGCCGAAAGCCAAAGGCGCCGACGGTGCCGATCAAAACGGAAGAAGAGATCGAGTGCATGCGGCGCGCCGGGCACATCGTCGCCATGGCGCTGCGGCGGATCGGCGAAGCGCTGCGCCCCGGCGTGACCACCGGGGAATTGAATCAGGTGGCGGACTTGACGATCCGCAGCTTCGGGGCGACGCCGGCGTTTCTGAATTATCGCGGGTATCCGGCGACGGCGTGCATCTCCCTCAACGAGGAGGTGGTGCACGGCATCCCGGGACCGCGCACCGTGAGACCCGGCGATCTCGTCAGCGTCGATTTGGGCGCCATCGTGGAAGGCTGGTACGCCGACGCGGCCTTTACCTACCCGGTGGGCGAGGTGAGCGCGCTGGCGGAGCGGCTGATGGAGGCCGGGCAGGGCGGCCTGGAGGCCGGCATCGCCGCCGCGCGCGCGGGCAATCGCGTGCGCGACATCGGCGCCGCCATCTTCGATTATGTGCGGGCGCGCGGGTTTACCGTCGTCCGCGATTTGAGCGGGCACGGCATCGGGCGCCGGTTGCACGAAGAACCGCATGTGCCGAATTATCCGGAGAAAGGCGGAACCCTGGTGCTGGAGCCGGGCATGACCCTGGCGATCGAACCGATGGTCAACGCCGGGGGGGCCGAGGTGAGGCTGCTCGAAGACGGGTGGACGTTCGTCACCCGCGATGTGAGCCTGTCGGTCCATTACGAGCATACGGTGCTGATCCGCGAGGATGGGCCGGAGATTCTCACCGCGCTACGGTGAGCAAGGAGCGTACGTTGGCAAAAGAATCGACCATCGAAGTCGAAGGGGTGGTCACCGAGGCGCTGCCGAACGCCACCTTTCGCGTGAAGGCGGAGTCGCTGCCTGGACCGGAGGGGAAGGCGCACATGGTGCTGGCCACCGTTTCCGGGAAGATTCGCTTGAATTTCATCCGCATCCTGCCGGGCGATCGGGTCAAGATGGAGCTGTCGCCCTACGATCTGACGCGCGGGCGGATTGTCTATCGGTATAAGTAAGGTCGCGGACCGCGGCCGGGAAGTCAGGACAGGCAATGAAGGTACGAGCATCAGTCAAGAAGATGTGCGATAAGTGTAAAATCGTGCGGCGCGAAGGGAAAGTGCGCGTCATTTGCGAAGCCTATCCCACGCATAAACAAGTGCAGGGGTAGTCGGGCCCGATAAGGAGAAGACGCATGGCAAGAGTTGCGGGGGTTGATCTGCCCCGAGATAAACGAGTGGAAATCGCCCTCACCTACATTTACGGGATCGGGTTGCCCACGAGCAAGGAAATCCTTGCGCGCAGCGGCGTGAACGAAGCGACGCGCGTGCGGGATCTCACTGAAGAGGAGATCGCCCGCCTGCGCGAGGTGATCGAGCGCCAGTTCACCGTCGAAGGCGACCTGCGCCGCCTGGTCACCGGCAACATCAAGCGGTTGATGGAGATCGGCTGCTACCGCGGCCTGCGCCACCGGCGCGGCTTGCCGGTGCGCGGCCAGCGCACGCGCACGAATGCGCGCACCCGCAAAGGGCCGAAGCGCACCATCGCCGGCAAGAAGAAGGCGCCGAAGAAGTAATGTTGTCCGATTGATCGGCGGACCGCCGTCAATGGCCGCCGCGGAGGAAGATATGGCACGTAAAGTTGGTAAAGCCAAGCGACGAGAGAAACGCGTCGTGGTGGAAGGGAATGGCTACATTCAGTCCACCTTCAATAACACCATCGTCACCATCACCGATCTGAACGGCGACGTGGTGAGTTGGGCCAGCGCGGGGTCCGTCGGGTTCAAAGGCACGAAGAAGGGGACGCCCTTCGCCGCCCAATTGGCAGCGGAGACGGCCGCGCGCCGCGCGTCCGATCAGGGGATGAAGCGCGTCCACATCTACGTGCGCGGGCCCGGCAGCGGCCGCGAGACGGCGATCCGCGCCCTGGGCACGGGAGGCATTTCCGTGGCGTCCATCAAGGACGTAACCGCGGTGCCGCACAACGGCTGCCGCCCGCCGAAGCGCCGGCGCGTGTAACGAAGGATAAGAAGGAGAATATCCATGGGACGATATACCGGTCCGGTCTGCAAGCAATGTCGCCGGGAAGGGAAGAAGCTGTTTTTGAAGGGAGCGCGCTGCCTGGGTCCGAAGTGCGGGGCCGAGCACCGCGCCTATCCCCCGGGCCAGCACGGCCAGGGGCGCAAGAAGATCTCGGATTACGGCCTGCAGCTTCGCGAAAAGCAGAAGGTACGCCGTTTTTATTCGGTCTTTGAACGGCAGTTCCGCAAATATTATGACACGGCGGTCCGCCAGCGTGGCGTCACCGGCGAAGCCATGTTGCAGCAGTTGGAGTCCCGTCTCGACAACGTGCTGTTCCGGTCGGGACTGGTCGCCTCGCGCCCGCAGTCGCGCCAGGTCATTACCCACCGGCACATCCTGGTGAACGGGAAGATCGTCAACGTCCCGTCCTTCCAGGTGAAGCCGGGCATGGTGATCGAGGTGCGCGAAAAATCGCGCAAACTGGACGTCTTCCAGCAGGCCGGCGCCATCCGCCGCGCGCCGGGGTGGCTGAGCGTGGATGCGGACGCCAAGCGGATACAGATGCTGTCCGTCCCCGCCCGCGAAGAGATGGACTTGCCGGAGACGCAGGAGCAGTTAGTGGTGGAATACTACTCCCGCTAACGATCCCGGACCTTCCCGGCCGGACACGGTGCGGAGTGCCCGCACCCGGTGATGATCCTGATGGAGGGCGCGGATCAGAACGCGGCAACCGGCAGGCGAGAGTCAATACAGCGCAGGACGTGCGTCGCCCTCGCACTCCATAGGAGCAACAAACGATGTTATTGATGACCAACCAGGCGCCGAAAATCGAGCGCATCGACGATCGGAACGATCCGAGCTACGGCAAATTCGTCGTCGAGCCGTTGGAACGCGGATACGGCACCACGCTGGGCAGCGCCCTGCGGCGCGTGCTGTTATCCTCCATTCCCGGGACGGCGATGAAGTCCGTGCGCATCGAAGGGGTGCTGCACGAATTCAGCACCATCCCGGGCGTCATCGAAGATACCACGGATATCCTGCTGAACCTGAAGGGCGTGGCCTTCAAGATCATCCCCGGCGCGGAAGAGCGGCCGGCGGATGAACCCCGCGAAGTCACCCTCTACCGCAAAGGCGCGGGCGAGGTGACCGCGGCGGACATCGAGCTGCCGCCCGACATCGAGATCGCCAATCCGGGGCATCACCTGGCCACCATGGCCAGCGAGGATGCCATGCTGGATGTCAAGATGGAAGTGCAGCTCGGGACCGGATTCGTGGCCGCCGAAGCGCAGGACCGCTCGCGCTTGCCCATCGGCACCATCCCGGTGGACTCGATCTACACGCCCGTGCGCCATGTCGCTTACCGGGTGGATCCCACCCGCGTGGGCAGCGCCACCGACCTCGATCGGCTGACGCTGGAAGTGCGCACCAACGGGACGATCAGCTCGCACGAGGCGGTCAGCGACGCGGCGAAGATCCTCGACCGCTACCTGATCCTGTTCTTCGACTTCGGCGAAGGCGAGGAACACGGCATCTTCGGGGCCGATCACGTCGGTCCCATGGTGCCGGGCGCGGACAAGCGCATCAAGGACCTGGGGTTCTCCGTGCGCACGTTCAACTGCCTGCGCAAGGTGGGCATCTCCACCGTGGCCGAGCTGATCGCGCACTCCGAATCGGAGCTGATCGCCATCAAGAACTTCGGTCGCAAGTCGCTCAACGAAGTGAAGGAGAAGCTGGCGGAGATGGGATTGAGCCTGCGCGAGTCCGGCGAGTATATCCCGGAGAACCTGGGCAACGAAGAATAATACCCCATCCGCGCCGGGTGGGTGCAAAGGATACGGATCATGAGACATCGTGTAGGTTTCAAGCGCCTGGGGCGTCCGACGGATCAGCGCCTGGCCATCCTGAAAAACCTGGTGGCGGCCGTGCTCGAGCACGGGTATGTGACAACGACGGAAACGCGCGCGAAGGAAGTGCGCTCGGTCATCGAAAAGGTGATCACGCTGGGCCGCGAAGACACGCTGACTAACCGGCGCCTGGTGCGCCGCTGGATTCCCATCGGGGAGGCGGTCACTACGCGCGCGAAATACGCGAATATCGAGGGTGAGGCGCCGAAATACAAGGGCAACCTGAAGGGCGCCGATCGCGCGCCATATGGCGAGCGGTTGATCGACAGTCTGTTCACCGAGATCGGCCCGCGCTACAAGGACCGCACCGGGGGGTATCTCCGCCTGACGAAACTGGGCGGCGAATCCCACCAGGACAAGAAGAATCGGCTGACGGTCCGTCCGGCGCGCCGCGGCGACAACGCATCGCTGGTGAAGATCGAGCTGGTGTAGGGAGCGTGCCCCCTCACCCCCAGCCCCTCTCCCCGATGAGAGGGGGGAACCAGGTATGAAACCGCCAACCATTCACCCCTCTTCCTCGGGGAGAGGGGCCGGGGAGCCGTCCATCCTGGACGTCCGAGGTGAGGGGATGCTGCGGATGCTCGCGCTGACGGTCGCGTATGATGGGACTGACTGGGCGGGCATGCAGTGGCAACCGACGGCGCCCACCGTGCAGGGGGCGTTGGAGGCGGCGCTGGCGAGCGTGCTGCAACACGATGTCCGCATCGTCGCCGCCAGCCGGACGGATGCCGGGGTGCACGCGCTGGGGCAGGTGATCAGCCTGCGGACGCCGAACCCGATCCCGGCGGCGCGGTTCCCGCACGCGCTGAATCTGTTGCTTCCGGAAAGCGTGCGCGTGCGGCGCGCCGTGGAGCGGCCCGCGGAGTTTCATGCCCGCCGGTCGGCACTCTACCGGCGCTACTGGTACCGGCTGCAGGTCACGCGGCATGCCGACCCGCTGCGCGGGCGGTTCTGCTGGCAGCTCGATCGGGCATTGGACCTGGCTGCCATGCAGGCGGCGCTGGACCCGCTGGTGGGGCGGCACGATGTCGTCGCCTTCTGCCACGGCGGTGAGACGAAAGGAACGGTGCGCACGGTGCACCACGCGCGGGTGATCGCACGAGGGTCAGGCATCGTAGTGGACGTGCAGGCGGATGCGTTCGTGCATCGCATGATGCGCCTGCTGGTGAGCAATCTGGTGATGGTGGGCGCCGGGGAACGCCCGGTGAGCTGGTTGGAGGAGCTCCTCCGCTCGTGCGACCGGCATCTGGCCGGCAAAGGCGCGCCCCCCAATGGGCTGATTTTGATGCGAATCGGGTATCCCCCGATGGAGACCCCCTGCGAAGGGGGATAGTGGAGAGTTCAACGATGAAATGTTATCTGGCCAAACCGCAGGAAGTCGAGCGCCGGTGGCTGCTGGTCGATGCGACGGACCTGGTGCTCGGTCGCATGGCCGCCAAAGTCGCCGCACTGCTGCGGGGCAAGCATAAGCCGACGTTCACCCCCAACGTGGACACGGGGGATCATGTTATCGTCATCAATGCCGATAAAGTACATATAACGGCCAACAAGCTGGTGACTAAGATCAAGCGCCGCCACAGCGGGTATCCCGGCGGGCTGAAGGAGATTCCCTTCGGGCGCCTGATGGAGAAGAACCCGGCGGAAACCGTGCGCCGCGTGATCAAGGGCATGCTGCCCCACAACGCGCTGGGCCGCCACATGGCGGGCAAGCTGAAGGTCTATGCGGGCGGCGAGCACCCGCACGAGGCCCAGCAACCGGTGGATATCACCGAGCAGATGCGGCAGTAACTGCCGATCAGAGAGTCACTGACGTGGAGCGATGAATTGATATCCCACGGCAGTTCAGAGAATGAGGAGGCAACAGTACCTTGGCTGTGACATATTTCTACGGGACGGGACATCGCAAAAACGCCACCGCAAAGGTGTGGCTGAAGGACGGCACGGGCCAGGTGGTGGTCAACGGGCGCTCGCTGCACGAGTACCTGTGCCGCCCGACGCTGGAAATGCTGGCCATGTCGCCGCTGGCGGTGACGAATATGGGCGAGCGCTTCGACTTGATGGTGAAGTGCCTCGGTGGCGGCAACTCCGGTCAGGCCGGCGCCATCCGCCACGGCATCGCGCGCGCGCTGGTGCAGTTTGACGAGTCGCTGCGCAAAACCCTGCGCGCTCACGGCATGATGACCCGCGACCCCCGCGTCAAAGAGCGCAAGAAATACGGCCGCAAACGCGCCCGCCGCGGATTCCAGTTCTCCAAGCGCTAATCCGCGCCGGCCGATCGCACATGACAACCCGGGCGAGTCCCCCTCGCCCGGGTTGTTGTCGTCTGCCGGACGCCGATTGTCACTGGAATAGATGACCGTGGCATTTAGCATCTTCGCAGTCCTGTTTCGATAAGAACAGTATAGAGATCGTTTCGGAGGATGAGATATGGATTTAACTGCGGCTGTCTCCCGGGCCGTGCAAGCGGCGGTTCGTGGAACTGAAGCCAACTTGCGCATAAGCTCAGGCATCCGCTCGCTCCTCGATGCCCACGGTGAGATCACGATAACCAATCCCACCTCATCTGCACGAAACAGGAATTCTCACGATTATACTCGCGTTCTCCTCTGCGACTTCCACACAGCCGGCCAGGCGCAGCGCGTCCCAATCGATCTCCATAGTGCGACTGTTCCGTATGAGGCAGTGGAATACCTTTCGGCGCGGATGAGCGGAAATGAGCGGTTTTGAGCGGTTTTACAATGGATTTTCGCTCACCGAGCCCGCCCCGGCGATCAATCTTGATCATATAGGTGGCAACCGGTACAAAGACGCCGGTTGGACGGGCTGCCTCGGTCAGCGCAGCGGAGGGACAGAGAGACGCCGCTTTCCCAGGGTTGCCCCGACTTCATCGGGGCAGCCCTGGGCTATGGAATTTTCTTATCGTGATCGTGCGTCCGATTATTTACCGGCATCGCTTTCCAGTGGTCGGGAACAGTCCCCAAAGGTCCCCAGCCAGTATAAGACGAAGGATCAATCCGGCTTGTGGGGTAAAACATTTGTATTCATTCCTATCTTGGAATGAATACAAATGTGTTCCCGCTATCGGAAAATGCGGCAATTTGCGGCAATTTGCGGCTAGAAGGGGTGGGGTGGGGTATTTTATAGTGAATGGCATACGCGACATGGCAAAATCAGGAACGACTTGAGAGTGGAGACGGATTCTGTTGGGGACAGTCCCCCGATGACAGCATATGTCTTATACCCAAAAACGGGCGTTTTCAAACATAAATACGCGATTTTTCGGGGATTTTTCCCCTGAACGGTTGGGGGGCGGGAACGGACGTATCGGTCAGATCAGACAGATAGGACTTACGGGACGAATGAGGGCAGGCGTTAAATCACGGCAGGAGGAAGCGGGCGCCTGACGAATCACTTCAATTATCAGACTCGAGAAAGAGGGCAACCCGATGAAACCGGTATTGTTCATTCTCCTGGCATTGCTCGCTGTAAGCCCGACCGTGTCGGCGGAGAACGCGGCGACCTGGGGCAAAGCGACGACCACGCTTGACGCCCCGGCGCCCGCAACCTGCCTGATCGAGGCGGTGTTCGACCTGCCGGACGCCGAGGGATTGGCAAAGAATCCGTCGGCGGTGCTTTCAGTGGGTTCGGCAGGCAAGGGTCAGGTGACGGCATCCGTCACCTATGCGAAAAATACCTATTCGGCGACGCTGGCCGGGGTCAATGCCGAGGGGAAGCCGGCCTCCGCGCAGGCATCCGGCGACACCAGGCCGTCCGTGCCGCGCGAGCTGGACCCGAAGGGCGAGTATGCGGGATGGGCGGGAAAAATCGTCACTCTCGGGCTGGCCCTGCAGTCAGACGGCTGCCGGTTATACGTCAACGGCGTCCAGTCTACCGAGGCGCCGCTGGTTGTGCCGGCAGAGCGGGCGGTGTCGCTGACCACCAACGGCGCGAAGCTGCACTCGCTGCGCGTGCTGCCCGGCCTGTCCCCGCGCTATCATTTTCTCACCGGGTTCGGGGTTGCCATGTTGAGCGGCGGCGCGGCAGGCCGTCCTGCCACCGGCATTACCCCCGGCGCCCCGGAGACCGTGCAGCTCGACATCAACGGGGTGCCTATGCTGGCCCATCGGTCAGCGGACGGCCTGGCAGTTCTCGACGTGTCAGCGGAAAAGTACCGCGGCAAGAGCTGGTCGGAGGGCGAGGGTTTCCCGCGCGCGCCGGTGCCCGCGCGGCCCTATTCCGCCGCCTACCTGCTGCTTCACCGTCGGCCCGGCACGCGCGCGGCGATGGGGTTCGGCCTGCGCGTGCACGAGATGTCCGCGGCGGAGTTGAAGAATATTTATATTGACGGACGCCCGTCGTACCAATCGGACCAGGGCGTCACCATCCGCCCGGCGCCGGCGCTGGGGGAGGGGTGGTACCAGGCGCGGGTGCCGCTTAACCCCGCCACCCTGCAGTGGTACACGCACTCGGCGGACGGGAAGCTGCTGCCGCTCGGAGCGCGCACGGGCATCGAAGCGTATTTCTGCCGCCCGTGGTTATACGGCGCGGTGCCGCAGCCCGACGGCGCGCCCTCCGACCTGTCGGTGGCGGCGGTCACGCTTGAGGAAGCGGGCATCGACCTGACAGTGACCGGCAACGGCCTGGGCAACGTTTACGCGCAGCCCGAGCAGCCTATATTGACGGCAAACGTGCAGAACCGGACGGACAAGCCGCTCACCGTCAACGTGACATATGAGCTGTATCCCTTTGACCGGAACTCGTCTCGCCGCAGCGCGCAGGTGACGCTCAATCCCGGCGAGAGCCGCGCGCTGGATGCGCTGGCGCAGCCCATCCGCGACATCGGCCACTACCGGGTGCGCGTGACGGCGGACGCCGGCGCCGCGGGACGGGTCGATTACCGCACGAATGCAGCGCTCGTCCTGCCCGACACGCGAAAGAAGGTGGATTCGCCCTTCGGCATCTGGAGCCGGCTGTGGACGGACAACTCCACCCCGGAGCAGGAGCACTACCTGAAAAAGCTGGCCGGCGTCGGCTTCCGCATGGGCATCGACGCCTACGACATCCGCATGGACACCCGCGTGCCGGACGACGCGACCGCCGAGGAGTTGATCAAGAAAGTTCCGAAGGAGGCGAAAATCCTGATGTTCGGCTGGGAGCACATCTGGTGGATGGAGCAGACTTTCGCCTTCCCGCGCCTGATCAGCGAGGGCAAATTCGAAGAGGTTGCTCCGGAGTTCGGGAAAAAGATGGACGACCTGGCGGCCGAGTGGCGGCGGCTGGCGAAGGCGGCGCGCAAGCTGCGACCCGACCTGAAGATCTCGCTGGGCAACAGCGCGGTGAACTTCACCGCCGCCTTCCTGGAGCGCGGCTTCAAGCCCGGCGTAGAGTTCGATTACTGGGGCACCGAGGAGGGGCTGTTCGACGAGACGCCCGAAGCGCCGGCCGACGCGGTGGGCAACATCAACTGGTGGACGAAGGCAATCGGCGAGCACTACGGGTTCAAGAACATCCCGCTCTTCCACTCGGAAACCGTGTATTATCCCACCGGCCCGGCCTTCTGCCGCATGGCGGAGCCGGTGCAGGCGGCCCTGTATTCCCGCGAATACCTGCTCGGCTTCCCCTACAACTCCATCTTCGCCTATTCCGCAGCCATGGTGGACTCCAGCAACTGCTATATTTACTCAATCTGGGGGATGGTCGGCTACTGCAATCAGGCGCCCGAATGCAGCCCCAAGCTCAGTTACTCGACCTTCTCCGCGCTGACGCAATTGCTGGACGGCGCGAAATACGACGGGCGCGTGGAAACCGGCACCACCAGCCTGTATGCGCTGCGCTTCCGCCGGCCTGACGGCAGCCGCCTTTACGCCCTGTGGAACCTGCGCGGCGCGCGGCAGGTGACGGCGGTCGTAACGGGCACCCCGCAGGTCGTGGATGCGCTGAATCGCCCGCTGCCGGTGACGGTAAAGGGCGGCAAGGCGCAATTGACGCTCTCCGAGCTGCCGATTTACCTCTCCGGCGCCGTCATCGACGCGCTGCAGGCCGGGGCGAACGTCCCGCAGGCACTGCCGCCCCGCACGCTGCTCGGCACGCTGGAGAACCCGGCGGACTGGACGGCCGACACCGCGCCGGACAAGGGATTCGAGGCGCCGCGCGAGTGGCGCGGCATGCCCAAGGTGCGCGGCAACTTCACCGTCGCTGCGGCGTCCGTCTCCCCTCCCCCGGGCACGAAGGTCACCCGGGCGATGATCTTCACGCTGCCGCCGCTGCCCGGCAAGCACGGCCTGATCCCGCGCTACATCTCCCTCACTGCCAAGTCGGGCAAGGAGATCCCCATCCCCGCCGGCGCCACGCGGCTGGGGTTGTGGGTCTACGGCAACAGCACCTGGGCGCAAGTCAAGCTGGGGGTGAAGAGCAAGGACGGCAAGACTCGCCTCATCCTTGCCGACGACCTGGCCTCGCAAATGGCCGACAATTTCGACGGCTGGCGCTTCCTGGACACCGGCTACCTGGCGGATGAGGAACTCCAGACCGGCCAGTGGTCGGTCAACCGCATCGTCGTCACCATGCCCGAGCAGCAGGTCTACGTGGACGATCTCCTCACCACGAAGAAACCGCAGATCTCGGTGTGGGGTGTATGTGCGATGAAGGATGTGATGCCGGCTATTAGTTATCAACCGTGGTAATGTATCAGTGACTGTTGCCCGCTACGGTGGTTGAGTAGGCAGGAAAGCTTTTTCGCCTCTTTCCGCAGCTTCCAAGCCGTATCGAAACCACCGCGGGTATAGGAAAGCCTGAAGGAACGGGCGCTATTGGTGAGGTGGTTTCGATACGGCGCGGGGGCGATGGAAAGAATCGGGAAGGCTCACTTGCCTACTCAACCACCGTAGCGGGCGCTATGATAGTCAGATATATTAAGCGGGATCAGCAGCACAGGAGCATCATATGAGGAATCCGTTTTCGTTTTTCGGCAGACTGTTCGGCCGCTCCCGGCAACCTGCCAATCCCTACCACAGGCTGCGGGATCAGATCTTCGCGGTGGCGCCCGAACAGGTCGGCATCACCCCGGAGGGGGTATGGGGCGTGGTGGTGGAAACGGGGTACGCGGAGGGGAGCGCCACGCTGATCGCGCTGGCGGACGGCACCGCCAGCATGTATTTCAGCACCGGCGGCGGCGTGATCGGCGCGGGGCAGCACGAGAGGCCTGCGGCCGCCGCGAAAGAGCTGATCCGGCGTGCCGCGGATTTTGTCGATGAGTGTATGCCAGTAAACACCTACCCGCTGCCGCAAATCGGTGAAACGCGCTTCTACCTCTTCACCCCCACCGACAAACTCGCCGCCGCCGCGCCGGAATCTGCGCTCGCTGACAGGGAGCATCCCCTCTCCCCGCTCTTTTTCGCGGCGCACGAGCTGATCACGCAGATACGGGTGGTCGAGGAGGCGAAGATACGCTCGGGGAAGGGACGGGAAGCGGGGTGACGGCTGCCGTTGGGGACAGTCCTTATAGGCGTTAAGATAAGATGAATCACCGAGTTTTTCATGCTCTGTCGCGGTAGGGACAGGAATTGCTTCCTGCCCCCCGCACAGACCCCGGCGTGCGGAGTTACCGCACCGGGTTCCTCCTTTGTGTCACACGGTC
>Ga0315284_10001986_pt1 | contig 29342 bp, 34 predicted proteins | sample YL17G09_16_MG_FD_203696 | JGI IMG/M metagenome (GOLD analysis project Ga0315284, IMG submission 203696) | Sediment microbial communities from Yellowstone Lake, YNP, Wyoming, USA - YL17G09_16 | ecosystem: Environmental > Aquatic > Freshwater > Lake > Sediment | place: USA: Wyoming | collected...
GAAAAATTATGTTAGCTATTATCGTGTGGTCACAGAATTTTTGATTATAAAAATTGTGACGTGTCAGTCTCCGTCTACATGTTAAGACGTGTATCGTAATTTTGCTTATATATGTCACATCTATTATCAGGTGATATATATGTTTATGATAATTAGGCAAACGGAGAAATGCTATTCAAATTTGGTCGCAATTTTTCGCACCATTTTTGCTCTATTTTTAATGCATCTTCTTTACATTTACAATTATAAGTTGATATTTCAATCATTTCCCAATGTTCCCAGCCTCCAGTCTCTCTAATAGTTTTATAAATTTTTTTATTATCATTTACAGTAGCTCTTATGTGTTCTTTCAATCTTCTCTCTTTATCTAAAGTATGACCAACGTACATATAAAAATTATTATGTTTTGGTCTAATCATATATATTGTTGTATTTTTGTATTTATTTTCATTTATTTCTTTTTGTATTTTAATCTTACTTTCTAAATCATCTATTTTTATTTCTAAATTATTTTTCTGTTGTAAAATTTCACTATAAATAAATTTATATTTATATAATTCTAATTCTAAATCATTTAAATAATCTGATATTTTATCCACATTTTTTTCCTTATTTTTTGGAGAGTCTTTTGTTACACTTTGTTTTTCGTTTATAATAATTGGTTCTTCTATTTTTTTAGTTTTAAATTGTTTTGCATTTTGAATTCCATAACCATAACTTAATTTTTTTAAACGTCTCCGTGTCTCATATTCTTTATTTGAAATATCAAAAACATTAGTTGTCAAATTCCATCTACTCATACCTTTAGTTATTCCATTTTTACTTCTTAAATTTATTGTGCTATTTTCATAATCAAATAATCTATCTTGAGACTTATTATATACTTCGCCATAATTTGAAATATAAATATCATCTTCAAAATAATTATCGTCTATATTATCTACTAACTTAAAATATTCACCTTCAAATTTATTTTTAAACTTTATATTTAATTCTGAAAAATAAATTTTTTCATTTGATAAATTTTCCATATCTTTATTTACATTAAAAAATAATTTTAAACCATTTTTACATTTAATTTTTCATCAAAAAAAGTTGTAAAAATTAAAATATGCGCTCAATGTGTGTCATTTAGACGCCAATTGGCGTCGGTTTCGCCGATACTATGTTTAGGGAACAATTGGGAAGGGACCCAATTTAGCAAAGCCGTTGTTTTGCGTTCCCTAAACATAGTCTGAAATGGTATCAAATATTAATTAATTTTTTATTTTTTCTTTATACTCAACTGTTTCTTTATATTTATCATATCCAATAGCTTCGTCCCTCTTTTTAATAATTTTATATCTCATTAAGAGAGAAACTATTTCCCAAGGTCTTACTTTATATTCTGATGCTAATAACATAATATCTTGATTCTCATAATCATCTATAATCTTTTTATCTAATTTTTCATCAAAATATACTTCTTGTTTTCCTTTCTTAATAACTTTCTTTTTGTTATTTTTTATAACTTCTTCATTTAATTCTAAATTTAATTCAAGTTCTATTTTCTCTTTAACTTCTTCAGTTTTTTCATTTACTCTTTTCTCTATATCACTCATTTTTAATCCTTTCAAATCAAATGCAGAGTTCGCATTTTTGTTTCGCAAAATTATATTTGATAATGGCACTTTTGTTTTTATATATTGTTTAAATTTATCGCCAGTTACATTCATCTCTGTTATCATCAATTTATTTTCTTGTTTGAACCTTGTCCATAAATCGGTAGATGTAACTATGGAATCATCATTTGTTACTTCCAAATTTAACTTCCACCAATCATCAAAGAGAGAAAAGTTTGAAGTCACTATTTCACACGTTTCGGCTTCCAATATTCCTTTCAACTCATCATCCATAACTTGAATTAAATTTCTGGTTGCATTCATGGAAGTATTTATCTCTCTAATTGTCTTACGAATATTTCTTACTTTATCCATTAATTTAAAATTCTTCTCTCTTAAATCAGTTAATTCATTTTCATCAAAATTCACATCTTCAATCAATTTATATAATTCTTTACATGTAAACCAAACTATTCTTAAAATCTTTTTGGGGTCTTGATAACTTGATAAATCATTTATATAAACTATACATTGTGTTGTATTTATCCATTCATACATTATTGGAGATTTTTCAAATTTTTCAATAGGTGTATTGAGAGAAACTAACCAAGCAAAATGAAGATGTTCATTCTTCAATAAATCTCCTTTTATTTTCTCTCTTTGTTCTATTGGAACTTTCTTTTTATAATTCTTTGCATCCACTAATACATCAAATTCTTCAAAATGTAAATGAAAATCTCCTTGACCACCTTGTGTATGTTTATCAAGTAGTTCAAATCCTTTAAAATCTTGAAATGTTACAGCATATTCACTGAAAGTTTTCTCTCCTTCTGAACCTTTATGAGATGTGCTTTTATTTGTTAATTGAATAGCTTTATCAAATACTTCTCTATTCATTTGATTCTGTTTATCTTTTTCTTGTAATAATAAATCAAACTTATCTTTTGCTTTATTTACTTCTTGGCTTATTATATCTTTGTTTTCTAACTCAAATTTTGATAGTTGTTTTGAGAGAAAATTTATTTGTTTTTCTAATTTTTCGATTTGGGTCTCATATGTTTTTGTTATTCTCTCTTCAAATTTTTTTGACATTTCTTTTTCAACCAATATATTCATTTCTAACTTCTGAATTTCATCCTTTGACTCATTCTTTATCTTTTGGTGAATTTCTTTTTGAGTTAATCCTGCAACAGCTTTTCTACCTTCCAACAAACATTGGCTCCCTATTTTTAACATTAATAAATTTTCTTCTGGAGAGAAATCACAAATATCTAAAATACTTTCTTGTGGTATGGTTATATTTATTATCTTTAATAACATATACTATATTTCATTAAATATTTTTATATTATTTTTCAATAGTTACTTCTTTAGTTATGTTTTTTATTATTTTATCTTCTTTCTCATTATCATTATCACCTGGGCCACCCATGGCTTCTATTATTATTTTATTATATTGGTCTGAATATTTTGATACACTTTTATTACAATCCGGATGCACATCTTTAAACATTGGAATCATTTTTGAATTCTTATGTGATATTTGTTTTATTGCTTTTCGAATTTTTGATTTATCTTCATTTTCTTTTTCCCATTTATCTTCATCTTTTATATACAATGTTTCTCTCTTTTTATCTGTACAATGAATTGGTCTTTGAGTAACATCTAATGCTTTTAAATTTGCGTTTATTATATTTGATATTCCTTCTACATAACCTATTTGACCTACTTTTTCTAAATCTGTTAATTGTAACTTTATTGAATCCACAAAATCCATTATATTCATTGCATCTTTACATGTTTCATTTAAAAAGAATTGTAGATTGAATGTTTTATTATTTGAATTTGTATTATTTGAATTTGTATTATGAGTTATATGATTTGAATTATTATTTTTTAACATAGCCATTAGTTCAGTATTTTGTTTAACAAGCATTATAATAACTTCTTTATCATTTAAAGATTTTTTTTCTACTTCATCAAATTTATTTTCTAAATTACATACTTTCTTATGTCTCCATAATGTAGTTCTACTATTAAAACATATACCACATACACATTGGAGACTATTTGAGACATTTTGTTCCGATTTTGTTTCAAATGTTTCATTTTCTATCTTTTTGTGTTTTTCCGTCTCTAAATGTTTTTTTAAATCTGATATTTTATATGTTGTATAGTCACACATTTTACAATGATGGTTTTTGGCGACTTTTGGCGACAAATGTGTTTCATTTTGTTTCATATATTGAAACAAGAAAATCTCCCTAAATACTTTTCCGCATAAATAAATAAATTTTATCGTAATAAATTTAAAAATGTTTTTTTAGTGACCTTACCTTAAAATTTATTTATGCTCTCATGAAAAGAAAAATGGCAAAAAGTGTTTCCCTATTTCAAAAATGGACAAAATAAATGTCCAAAATCAATTTTCCCAAAAAACTTTTTCCAAAAAAATTTAAAAAAATCACTTCATATGTAGAGATATTTTTATACTTAAAACTTAAGTATTTTCTTTCAATTATGTAGTATAAAACCTCTTTTTATTCATTATTTTTATCTATCATTATTTCTTTAGTTAGGTTCTTTATTATTTTATCTTCTTTCTCATTATCATTATCACCTGGTCCTCCCATGGCTTCAATTATTATTTTATTATACTGGTCGGAATATTTTGAAACACTTTTATTACAATCCGGATGCACATCTTTAAACATTGGAATCATTTTTGAATTCTTATGTGATATTTGTTTTATTGCTTTTCTGATTTTAGATTTATTTTCATTTTCTTTTTCCCATTTATCTTCATCTTTTACATATAGTGTTTCTCTCTTTTTATCTGTGCAATGAATAGGTCTTTGAGTTATATCTAATGCTTTTAAATTTGTGTTTATTATTCTTGATATTCCTTCAACATAACCTATTTGACCTACTTTTTCTAAATCTGTTAATTGCAGCTTTATTGAATCCACAAAATCCATTATGTTCATTGCATCTTTACATGTCTCATTTAAAAAGAATTGTAAATTAAATGTTTTATTGTTTGAATTTGTATTATGAGAATTGGTATTATGGGTTCCATTTTTTATTACTTCTATTAACTCATTATTTTGTTCTACTACTTTTTTATGCTGTTCAATTAATATCATTATTATTTCTTTATCTGAAATTTCATTTATTTTTTTTATATTTTCACAGTTATTTTTATGTTTACATAATGATGACATGTGTTTATATACTTTACCACAGCCACAAATATGACTATTTTGGGATTTTATGGGATTTTCATTAGCAAATCCTTTGCCATTTGTTAGTCTTGAATGTTTTGCTGTCAATAAATGTTTATTATAGTCTTTCTTATTGCTTGTATTATAGTAACAAGTTTCACAAAAAAAATTTGTTGGGATTTTTTGGGGATTTTTATTAGCCATTATTAGTAATATAGACTAATAAAAAATCCCTAAATACTTTTCCGCAAAATATAAAAAAAATATTTATCGTAATAAATTAAAAAATGTTTTTTTAGTGACCTTACCTTAAAAATTATTTATGCTCTCATGAAAAGAAAAATGGCAAAAAGTGTTTCCCTATTTCAAAAATGGACAAAATAAATGTCCAAAATCAATTTCCCCAAAAACTTTTCCCAAAAAAATTTAAAATAATCACTTCATGTGTAGGGAACTTTTTTAGCGTTTTTTTCATAATTTCTTTAAAACCCCTTCACTATGTAGATAAAATAAGACTGTTCTTTATTTTTTAAGACTTTTTACTCATCTGAAATTGGTGTTATATGACCCTCTGTCATTTCTACTACATTTCCATAATATATTAATGTTTGTAATTGAATTTCATAATCTATATAAACAAGATAATAATCTTTATCATCTTTAATCCATAAATAAACATAAGTTGAATCATCTTCTGGGTCATATTCTTTAAATGGTATTGTTTCTAAAATTTTATACCTTTCATCTGATTTATTTATTCTATTAATAAGAAGTCCAGGGGAATATGGATGCATAAATTCAGTTTGTGATAGAGTCATTGTTTTATTTTGTTGTATAATATTATATTAATAACATATAAAATATTTCAATTTTTATTATAAATTAAAATATATCTAATTTAAGATGATATTGAAAATAACATTTCATAAAATAATTTTATTACATGTATTCTTTCAATCTTTGTTTCATTTTGATTATTTTTTGTAAATTTTAAACTATATCTTCTTGTAGTAGATATAGGTTTCTCAAATAAAAAATTTGGAACCGAATTTCTTTTGGAAAGCATGTTATTTATATATTAAAGAAATATATTTAAATATTTACTTTTAAAATATAAAGTATCTTCAAATGTCTTATGTTTATTTATTAGTTTCAACAAGTGGCAATACTTATGTAGGAGCCACTGTGGATTTAAATCGTCGACTACGACAACATAATAAAGAAATAAAAGGTGGAGCTCGTGCAACTGGCATAAAAGTAGCCCAAGGCGATACATGGACAAGAGCTGCTCATGTATCTGAATTTCCAGATTGGCAAGCAGCGCTTCAATTTGAATGGCGATGGAAACAATTGACACGTAAATTACCAGTTAATATGAATCCATTAGAGAGAAGGATGAAAGCATTAAAACAATTGTTGGCTTTGGAAAGACCAACAAGCAAAGCAAAAGCATATACGGATTGGGTTACGCCTCCTGAAGTCCATTTAGAAACGGAAGAAGCCGAAAAACATTATACATAATTTTTATTTTTTAAGTAGGTTTTTCATACTATTAATTTCATCTTTTTGTGTTTGTATTATATTTTTAGCTATTTTTGTAACATTATAATCATTTGTTTTTTTTAAAATTTCTTCACTTGTCAGAAGAGCCATAGAATGATGTTCTATCATACCCTCCAAATATTGTTTATCATTAATAGCTATTTGTTGTCTATATAAATAAACAAACATGGCTAAACCACCTGCTAATAATGTATATAAATTTAAACTCAATACTTTGTATTGGTAATCATGCATCATCACCTCTAAAAATAACATGAAAATAGCCATTGTTGCAGCTATATATGCCTTTCCTAAATTATTAGTTATGTACAATCTATTATTTACCATTATAGGCGGCATTAAAAAATATTGTATAAAAAAACTACCTACAAACATAACTGTCATTGTATGAGTTATTTTCATTTATATTAACTAATTATTAAAACAATTTAATATTTTAATAATTTAATAATTTATGGATAGTAATGATTCAATTCATACAGTATATAACAAAAATGATGAAACATTCATTTATTATAATAATGACTATGGAGTTAATGAGAGAACACGTAATATTGGAAACAGTATAAGTAATTTATTATTAGACGAAGGTAAACACAAACCACATAATTTAATGTGTGCATATTTTTGCATGTTTTTTATTTTAGGCTCAATTGTAACGGTCATAACATATTTTATAGTAAGATGGGCTTAACATTTTTTAATTACACCTTTTCACATTTACTACGAAGTGAAAATGCCGATTATATTAATAAGTATTTAAATAATTATTAATATGGTGGAAGCGAATACTAACCAAACTAAACAGACTGAAAAAATATATCTATAACAAAATAGATATACATACATATACGTATTTAATTTTTTGCCTGTAGTTCATAAATGAACTTAATTTTACAAAATTTCCTCACTAAATGAAAAATCAAGCAATTTATTCTTCACTCCCATTATTATATATTGTATTGTTTTTAAGTTGTTTTAATATATATATTAATCGGCATTTCACTTCGTAGTAAATGTGAAAAGTTGTAATTAAAAAATAAAAGTATTGATATTAAAGGAAAAGTATAGACTATATTTAATTTTATTTAAATTTTAAAAAAAAATTGAAATACTTTAAAATAAATAAAATAAATTCATACTAACTATCGCTTACTCTAACAAAAATGTTCGGAATTACTTTGCTCGAATTTATTCATGTCTTAACCTCCGTTTTATCGGCAGTGATGATGATTCTATGTGTTAATCAGTGTTTCGAAAACATTGATAAGAATTTTATAAAATTAAAAAACCAAAAGAAAGCTTTGGAAGCGGAAATTAAACAGCTAAACGAGAAACAACAAAAAGATGCATTTATAGAACTCCTTCCTGGAGGAGATATAAATAATACTTTATTGAGAGAAAATTTAAGACTGTCTGTCAGATGCGACATGCTTACAGCAGTGCAAAAAATGCACCAAGAGAGTGAAGTAGAAAATTCTTAAAATAAAAAAAATTAATATAAATTTATCAAATAATCCAAGACCAAAAAAACAATACCATAATATTTAATAAACTTCTAATAATTTTTTCTTGTTCTATTATTTTTTCTTTTTGCTCGGAGTGTCTTTTTTTTAGTGCTTTTTTTTCCGCGTTTTTCTATAAAATTTCTTATACTTTCTTGTTGATTCAGAATCATGTCAATAATATTTTGAAAGTAGTGACGAAATTGAGAGCGCATTTTTTTTAAATCATCTATACATATCCAACGTATTTCTGCTTTTTCGAATATTTTAGTGCTTTTAATAATATTCGGGTCTAAATGGTTTTGAATAAATCGTTGATTATTATTATAATAAAATGGTAATTGTTCATCATAGTCGAGAGGGAAAATATGCACTCTATAAGTTTTATGTCCATCCGTTTTATTATCAATATTATAGGTTCCATATTTACTTAATAATTTTCGAATATCATTATTATTACCTAAAAATCCAGTTAATTCTTCTCCAGCTTCTCTTATAGCTGTTTCTAAAAATGTTTCGCTATTATCTGTCCCACCTCCAAAATCAGAAAATCCTGGAGCAGATTTTTCATATTGATTTTCTTTACCAAATAAAAAGTAAAGTTTGTTATTATGTATAGTAGTTGGTAATATTCCCGCACCCATTATATTAAATAAAAATATTATTAATTTATATGAAGAAAACAAAGAAGCACAAACATAAAAATGAAAAGAAAAATAAAAAACATAACAAAACTATAAAACATAAACATCGAATTATACCTTCTTCTACGCCATATAAAATACGCAAAATTAGCAAAAAAATAGCTCATAATTTATCACTTGATAAAAAGAGTTCTTATTCTCCTACTATTAATAAAGAATTAGTATCTCTAAAATCCATTTCACGTAAGGAATTAATTGATTGTAATATTGAAGAAGCTTTTAATCTAAAAGAACCACTTAAAATAGGCATCCCAGGCTATATATATGGTAAAAATTGTTTTACTTATAATAGTCCAGAGGCGAAAAAATTTCTTCTGCGAAATTTAGCAGCTGATAAACATATTGACCCTAAAAAAATAGTCCCACCTATACAATCACAATCGAATTGTTGGTTTAATTCCATGTTTGTAACTTTTTTTGTAAGTAATAAAGGAAGAAAGTTTTTTCATTTTTTCCGTCAATTAATGATTGAAGGAAAACAAAGGAATGGAAGTGTTATTCCAGAAAAACTCCGAAACGCTTTTGCTCTCCTAAATTTTGGCGTTGATGCTTGTTTAACAGGCAACAAATTTGCTTATACTTTGGATACAAATAGCATTATACATCAATTATATAAGAGCATTCCAGATTCTTACAAAAAAAAGTCACCTTACATTGTTGATATAGACGAAGCAGGAAACCCATTATTATATTATGTAAGTATTATTAACTATTTAAACGATAATTCAATTATGGTTTTATTAATTAGAGATGCAAATAGCAAATGGAAAGATAGGGTTTCAGAGGCAGTTAAAAAAATGACACATTTGCCACATATAATTGTTTTAGAAGTATATGATGAAATGGCTACCGAGTTTAATAAAAAACCTATTTCTTTTACTGTGAACGATGGAAAATATGAAATAGATAGCGCAGTGGTGAGAGATATTTCAAAACAACATTTTTGTGCAACAATTACATGTGAAGGAAAACAAATGGGTTATGACGGAATGAGCTTTCATCGTTTAGTCCCTCTTGAATGGAAACATAAAATGAATTCCAATTTAAATTGGCAATTTGAAGGTACCAAGGATTATGATGGAACACCTTTAGAATGGAATTTTACAAAAAGTTACCAAATGTTATTGTATTATCGTGTTCAATAAATAAGTAAATGATATTTTTTGTTATAATTAATTAACTATCTATTTTTTTCATTTCTTCATTATACTGATTTATATGTATACCTATTTCTTCGTTTTGTTGTTTTATATCTATAACTACATTTTAAGCTTGTTGTTCTAATTGTAAATATTTTGTTGAATTTGTTAAAGAATTGGATGGCAAATATAAGGTTTTTGTTAGTTCAGGTAAAGGGTTAAGTTCATCAATCATTTTTTTTGTAAGTAAATTGCTATTCTCAAACAGTTTTACATATTCCCCATATTTCTTCTCTAAATATTCTTTAGCAGGAATAGGTCTATGTTCTTCAGACAAAATAAGGGTTTTATAAATATCAATAGAGAGAATGTAATAATCTTTAGATGCAAGCAGGTCATTTTCCATACTCTTTTGTATTGATAAATATAACTCAATCGAACCTATAATAGAACAAGTTAATGCTAATAAACAAGTCATCATTGAAATGGTGCCTTGCTCAAAATAGGGTTGAAATCCGACATAAACAATTGAGTTTATACCTGAAAGAATAATTACTGGTAATCGAAAGTATTGTAATGTGCCTTTTAGATTAAAATAACGTTCCTTATGTTGTTTTGATAAAATAACGCAATTAATTCGTATCTGCTCCAAGACCTTTTCTATATCTTTTGTCCAATCAGTCATCTTTTTATATAAATACTTAATATTTTTAATATAGTTGATTTGTTCATTAAAAATTATATTTAGATAGTTTAAGTTATTGAGATGTAATAAGATGTGATAAAATTTAATATATTTAAAGTTTTTAAAAATAAAATTGATTATATAATTTTAATTACTTAAAAATAATAAATAAATTAATAAATGCTGCAGGAATGTTTAACTCAAAGTCAAAAACACGGTTTTATTTTCGAGAATATGATTAGAGAAAAAGTGTTTGATTTAAAAAATAATAAAAATGATACAAAAACACACGATATTCAATGTGCCGAAAATAAATTTGACAATAATGAAAACATTTCAATAAAAATTTCATGCAATGGAGATATTGGTTGCGGTGATATTTTAAGATTTTATAATTATGATTTTAGTAAAAAAAATACAATTATAGTTGGTATCTATAAACAAATAAATGAAAAACAAAAATTAATTGAGGTTATTTATGAAATAAATTATAACGAAAAATTTCATAAATTATTATTTGGAGAAATAGAAGTGGAAGAAATAGAGATTTATAATAATATTGTAAAAAGTATACCACATGGATATGTTAAAAAAGAAGACAGAAATTATTTAAAATTAAAAGAACATTATCAAAAAGGTTTTGATATGAAAATTTTAATAAATCCAAAAGTAGATAGTAAAAATCAAAGAAGAGTTCAAGCAACAATACCAAAAATAGAAAAAATATTAGAAGAAAACCCAGAATTTATAATCAGTAAAGCTATTAGCCCTAATTTAATTGTGCGTGGTATAGAAATTGATTCTATAATTGAATCTGAAAGAAGAATACGAAATTCAAATTAAATATATTTATTAAATTCTTCAATCAATTCTTGTTTTGAAATTGATTTAGGTCCAACAGTGTTATTGCTTTTAAAGTTAATACTTTTCAATTTATCTAAATTTTCTATTATATTATTTGTATTAGTGAATTTAATAAAATAATGCGATTGTTCACTTTTATCTGTATCAGTATCAATTTTCCCAGCATAAATACCTACTCTTCGAAATGAAATATCTGGAGACTCATCAATTTTTACAAATTTAAATCCTGATGGATTTTGTTTTTTATTAATAACGCGTGTCGTTTCAGATTTTTTCCAAATTTGAAAAACACATGGAACATCATACTTCTTTCCATTTACAACAAATTTTTCTGGAGGAACATCTTCTTCAAATATTAAATGAAAATTAATATTAAATTTATTTTTCATACTATCTTTTTTAAAGCTTTTTGGTAATATAAATGATATACTGTCTGCGAATTCACAACATTTTTTAATAAATTTTATAGCCATGGATGATTGTCGTCCAAAAGGAGGATTTCCAATAATATGTTTTTTGTTATATCCAAATTCTATAGGTTTGATTGTAAGAAAATCTTTTTCTATTATTTCTTCATTTTCTGGTTGTATATCATAAAATTTGTAGTTTTTTGCAATAGTTTTAATAGCTGGTATAAAAGAACCGTTACCCGCACTTGGCTCTATAACTATATCAATCTCATCAATTGATATATTTTCTTTTATTTTTTCAATACAATAGTTGGCATATTCTACATCAGTATAAAATTTATCAACTGTGTTTCGTTTTAAGCCTTTTTGTTGATTTGCAATCATAATTATATACTTTTACTATTATATTATATTAATTTTTTAATTCAATTTTTTTATAATTATGTATTCAAAATATATTCTGCTATTTTTTGCCCTCCCTTGGAAGATGGTTCAATACCAAATGAGAAATCATCACCTTGGGTTAAAATGCTACTGACTTTAACAACACCACTAATATTATTTTTTGGGTTGTTAGCATAATTGTATATCATTGTATTCCATTCACCTATTATTGAATGATATGGTTTGTATTTTAAAGTGTCTGGGTAATAAATATCGAGCAAATAAATTTTTGCATTTGGTAGCCTGACTCGGATACTTTCAATTAATTTTTTATATGCTGCAAACATTGGTTTTAAAACTCCTGAATCTGTAATGTCACCCTCTTGGTCAACATAATGAGACAATATATCATTTCCTCCTGCAGAGAGAAAAATAGAAGTATTGCTATTATTTAAATCTAAAGGTATTTGACTAACCTGACTATATATGTCAACTATTTTTGAGTGGTCAGCTGCATAACAATGTGATTTTCCATTTGTTCTCTCTATAAGAATATCTTCTATACTTTTTCCATCTGATATATAAGCATTATTTTTTATAATACTATCGCCTAACAAAACAAATGTGTCTTTGTTTGAATTGAAACCCTCCAAACTATGAAAATAAGTGGTATAACAAGAAACAATCACAATAAAGCTAAATAGTAAGAATATATATAAATAAAAGTAATTCATATATATTTACAATAAACAAAATTTATTAAACTAAAAGTATAATATTACAACCCCGGAACCACCGTTGGCTCCATTGGGATAATACGTTATACTGCATCCCCCACCACCTCCCCCACCTGTATTAGAGGTTCCATCTTTTGGAGCAACAAATATATTGCTATCTGTGTAATAACCACCATTACCTCCACCTCCAAAGCCAGTTCCTCCACTACCTGGAGTAATACTACTATTTCCATATCCTCCTCCACCGCCACCACCTCCACCATAATTTGAATTTATATTATTAATAGCTCCATTTCCACCATTTCCAGAATATGCTTGTCCTCCTCCTCCTCCCCCACCATTAGTTCCATCATAACCAGGTGTAGTTCCTATTCCTGGAATTCCAAAACCACCTATACCTCCGGCACCACTGTTCCCACCATTAAGATATCCATTTGTTGTAGAAGGAACAGCAACCTGGTATCCTGGATAACCTCCATCAGCTATTTGATAAACATTATTGCCATTAAGTGAAGATGATTTTCCTGCAATTCCAGTTCTCCCACTACTAACAAGACCTCCATTTCCTCCTTGCCCAATTTTAATATAATAACTATTTCCTGATACAGAACTAAATAAACTATTTATCACTTGTCCACCACCACCACCACCACCTCCAGCAAATGCACCAGCACAACCTCCACCTCCACCTCCAACTATAAGAGAATTTATTGTAACTTGTTTATAAAAAGTAATAGTGCTATTATTTGTAAATGTTACAATATAATTATAACTCGAATCACTGGTAATAGTATAAGTTCCTACTATATTAAAATAGGTCAAAAAATATGTTACACTATTAGAGTAATTAAGATTTCCAGGATAACTATATTTAACAGGTGAACTGAAATTTCCATTATAAATATTAACAACAACTACATTATAAGTTCCATCTGTAGCTTGTAAAGGTACAACAAAAGAAATATTATTAGAACTATAAAAAGTAATAGGAATATTTTTATATTGACCAAAATTAATATACGTTGTTCCATTAGGAAAAAAATTATAACCAAAAATATATACTAAAGCATATTGTCCAGGTATAGACTCTGTAATCGAGAGACTGGATATAACAGGTGCAAAACTGGGATAAAATCCATTGTATTTACGACAATTATTTTGTGTGGTATTTATATTTGTGCTAACCGTTGTAATAGGATTAGTAGTAAATGCTGACATTAATATATAATTATTATTTATTAAAATTTAAAAGTTTAAATATATTTTATAATATAAATACAAATGGGTTTAATAAATCTTTTTTTATTTTTCTCTCTATTAATAAATGTAATAAAGTCATCTACATTAGATTTAAATCAATTGTATACTGGTGTTTGGTTAAGTGGCGCTGCTTATTGTGGGAAAGAAAATTACAAAACCATGAGTATTGGTGGTTATGCAAACGGATTTGTTTATAAGGATACTTTGTATGACATAAAAACTGATATTCAAGGATTTATAGGCACGATAACAAATAAAAAGTCAATTTATGTGGTATTAAGAGGTTCATCATCTATAATGAACTGGCTGGATGATTTTGAAATAAAATTAGTTCCATATTTTAGCTTCCCTACTTGCGCATGTAACGTCCATAATGGTTTTTATATGTCAGCATTAGGCATAAAAAATAAAACAGTAGATACAGTAAAAATGTTAAAAAAAATATATCCTTTTTATGATGTAGTAGTAACAGGTCATTCATATGGAGCTGCCGTTAGTCAAATGTTAGCAATGGAATTAGAGAGAGAAGGTATTGAAACAAAATTATATAACTATGGTCAACCGCGGGTTGGTGACGCGAAATATGCGGGTTTTGTAAATACAGTTATAAAAGAATATTGGCGTGCAACTCATAACAGAGATGCGGTTCCACATGTGCCGCCAATATTCGGATTTGGTTATCTACATAGTTGTAGAGAGATTTTTGAAGATGAAAACAATAATTTAAAAGAATGTAGTGAAGCAAATTGTGAGGACCCAAAATGTGCCGACCAATTTGGATTGGTTCAAACCAATAGTGACGACCATTTATATTATTTGCAACACCGTGTAGCATGTGAAGATAGTTTGTTATAAAATTATATAGGTCCAAAATCATCTGGTTTCTCTCTAATTTTCCCTTTTATTTTTTGTTGAGCAAGATGATACATATAGCATCCAAATAGGATTCCGACAATAGCACCTACAAATACTTGAAGAACTGTATGATAATCATAAGCTATACGTTGAGCCATGGTAATAAATGTTAATATCAAATACATATACAATATTTTAATGTTTTGTAAAGAGAGATAAACAAATATTGTGGAAAAGAAAGAGGATTGAGTATGTCCAGATGGCATTCCAAAAATATCATGAGGTAAATAATCTTTAAAAATAAATCGTTTTCCGTGTTTTAGTGCTAAATTAAATTCTTTAAGGTCTTCAGATGGTCTTGGTTGTTGTAGAATACCTTTAATAACAAGATTTAAAATAGCATTTATAAAAATACCTATACAATAATAAAAAAATAAATTATGTTTATTCCAAAGTAAAAAGAGAGAAGAAAATAAAAGAATTAAAGGACCAAATCCACCTATGTAATTAAAAATTTTATCTAACATAACATAAATATATATTTTAATATTGATATAAGCATTCGCATACAAGAGTAACACACCAATCATTACCATTTAAATTTAAAACATTTCCTTTGTCATCAAGAAGTTTTACAGCCATTCTCTCAATATTAACTGGTCCAAAATAGGTTCTTACATTATCTTGTAATGAACCGCTAAATTCAACCAAGAGAGAACCAGTAGGCACTCCAGTAGAAGTTTTTACAGGAATAACTCCAAGAATATCAGATGATGTAGGAGCTTTTGATAAATAATTTGTTATATTATTATCATTTTTATTTATTTGATTAATAGTATATAGTTGCGCTTGTGTTAGAGTTCGAGGAGCACTTGGTAAAACTTGTTGAGTTGTAGTATAATCTTGTTGATATTTTCCTGCTATAAGTAGACCATTTAATGGGTTAACTGTTTGTAAATCAAATAATGCTTGAGCAGTTACATCACCTACAATTTGACTTAAACTACTTCCTTGTTGTTCCAATATAACTGTTTGTTGCGCAGGTGTAATACAAGTATAAGGTATGTCAGGTGAATAATAATATGGCATTTTTAATGTATTGGAAAATTGAGAGATAGAAACAAGACTATTATTTACATGGTTTTGATTATAATCATCAATCACAAGTATTAAATATTTAGGTCCATTTAAATCTAAAATTGCTCCTCCTGAATTGCCAGATACAGTTACATATACATACGGAATGCGAAACCCCATTAGCCATCCAAGTGTATTATTAAAATAGTGACTGGATACATTATAGCAAGTATTGTTACATTGATATACGCCAGTGAAATCATAAAATAATAACATAGTAGATTCTGTAGCAGTAAATGTATTGGAAGAATTACTTGGGTCTATCCAGTTTTCATCATAAAAAAGTAATGTAATAATTCCACTATTCGCATTATAACTTACCATATTTGCTCCATTACTAAAACCTGCTGTTACTAATGAAGTTTCGAGTTGAGTCTGAAAGGCTGTTTGAGAATAATTTCCAGGAGGTATATTTACAGAAAAACTATTATTACTATCCACATCAATAACCCAAAAACAAGTATTATTATATGCGTAATCTATCGTATACCAACTATAAGGTATTTGATAAGAATATAATCGTAAACTTAACGCATTTTTTAGTGTATCAGAAAGGTCCAATGTATAATCTGTAGAAGTAGAACTAACACCACTTGTATATTGTCTGAATTGACTATCTAAATTAACAAATCTTGAAATAGTATTTTTTAAATTTGGATTTAAAGAATCTTGTTTAACAGGTAATTGAAATGTATCAGTAGTGGCCACTTGTTCTCTATTCATAGGATTATTTTCATTTCCAAATACTTGTATTTTTTGTTTTCTTTGTGTAATTTTATCAACTTGAGTTTGGTTATTTTGTGTGAGATTTTCATTTTCATACCAATCTGTGACTTGTTTTTCACCTACTGGATAAATAGCTTCATTTGACCTACTTGCGAATCCTTCCACAACAATTTTACCATCTAAATTTTCAGGTTTATCTACCATTAGTCCTTGTGCATATTGAAGTAATTGGCTTTGAACTTCCTTAAAAAAAATAGCTATTTCAGGGTTAGTGTTTTTAAATTTAGCGATTATTTTATTTGTTTTATCAACAACTTCATGAGGGTCAACAGTAACTGAATCTTCTAGGTCAACAATAGCCAGTAATTCAGATAAAGTATAATTAGAAATATTAGTATCGATACTTGTCATATGATTAATATAGATATTGTTTTTAATTTATTATTATTTAATTTACTTCTGCTATTTTTTCCTCTTTCTTTTCAAAATCTATTAAATTTATATTGGAGGATGGTTTCTCTCTAAAATGATATATAAATAAATCTTTTATTTCTTTTTTTATGTCTCTACCATTACATATATCAAATTTTAAAATTTTTTCTGGAATTACGGATAAACCAGACCCGCGCTTTGAATGCGTCTTTCCTTTAAATAAAATCTCATCCAAAATATTCACTATAAAAGAGTTATAACCAATGATTTGTTCTCTGTTTATAAAATAGTCTCCTATATAAATAAAACGATTTGTATTTCCGTCGTCATGAACTTTATAGTATCGATTACTGGAAGGTTTATTTTTTATTAATCCAATACCTTCAATTTTATTGGAAGAATTATTCATTTCAATAACAAAGACTGGAGAGTCATAATATATTTTGGAAGAGAGTTCTAATGGCGAGCAGTATAAACATCCGAAATTGTGTTTTCTCCTATATGCATAATTTGCATCCAGGGTTTCATTATTAAATCTACCAGTTACTACTGTAATCATTTAAATTTATAATTATCCTTAAAAGATAAAATCATATCAATTTTTTTATTTTATTTTTATTTTTCTTGTTTGAGGTTTCCTTGTTTGAGGTTTTCTTGTTTTATTTTTTAACCAAAAACGATTGTAATCTTCAGGATATTCCAGTAATAATTCGCTACCTTTTTTTATATCTTTCTTTGCATATAATGCCCTTAATTTTAATTCACAATTTTCCTTTCCTCTAATTTCATTTATATAATTTGTTAAATTTTTACTTTTATAAGGTTCTTCTTTTGCTACAATTATTTTCCAAATACGACGCATTGGATATGTGTTTAATGAATTTAATTTATATTCTCCATATTTGTTTTTAAAAGTTTTCCATTTCATTTCTTTACCATAATAATCAGCTATTTTAGTTCCTTTTGCTATATTTTCTTTTGCAAAAACCCCAACTCCATCAATATCAGATTTTTTTATAGATACCAAATCGTTATTAATTATTTTATTTAATTTATTTATATTATTCATAATAATATATTATTATATTTTAATTTTAAAATTGAAATTAAAATATAAATTTTTAAGTGTATTAATTAAAAAATGTCACCAAATTATAGTAATACTAAAATTTATATGTTATATAATAACGATAGAGACATATCGGATATTTATATAGGATATTCAACTAATATTAAAGATAGGATGTGTGTTCATCGAAGATGTTGCAATAATCCAAAAAATAAGAGTTATACAACACGAATGTATAATTTTATAAGAAATAATGGCGGTTGGGAAAAATGGTCATATAGAATTATTGAAGAATTAAATTGTTCTTCAAAAAAAGAAGCTGAAAAGAAAGAAGAATTTTGGATAAAATATTATAATCCAAGTTTAAATACTAATAAAAAAATTATTAAATATAATATAAAATGAATTGCTGTATTTGTGGACCAGTAAAAAATTGTGGACCCTATTTAAATAAAGTTTTACAAAATATTGAAAAACTTGGTTCTCTCTTTAATGATTACAAAATATTAATATATTATGATAAATCAAACGATAATACATTACAAATTTTAAAAGAATTTCAAAAAACTAATCCAAAAATGTCTTTTTATGTCAATAAAAATCCAATGACAAATTTTAGAACACATAATATAGCTTTAGCTCGGAATTTTTGCTTGAATTTTGTAAGAAATAATAAAGAACAATTTCCTTTTTTTATAATGATGGATTTTGATGATGTAAACTGTAAAGAAGTAAACATAGAAGTTTTAAGGAACCATCTGAAGAGAGAAGATTGGGATGCTTTGTCATTTAATACATCTCCAAAATACTATGATATATGGGGTTTATCTATTTACCCATATTGTTTTAGTTACAATCATTTTGAAAATAATGTAAAAAATTATAACATAATTCAAAATTATGTTACTATGTTATTAAATAAATTGCCTCATGGAAAATTATTACAATGTATATCTGCTTTTAATGGCTTTTCAATATATAAAACAAACAAGTTTTTAAATACTTATTATGATGGTAGAATAAGAAAAGATTTAATACCACCAGCAAATATGAAAGCACATATGAAAGCAGCCAATTCACAGCTTGTATATAAAAAATATGTAACGGTAGATGGTCGATATGAAGATTGTGAACATAGAGCTTTTCATATTCAAGCACGACAAAAATCAGGGGCAAGAATTATGATTAGTCGAGAAGTATTGTTCAGTTAAAAATTTACTTTCCAACTGTCATTCTGCTACCTTCACTATTGTTATTAACGTATTAAATTAACATATTAATATAATATATTAATTTAATATATGAAATGTTGTATATGTGGTACTGTAAAAAACTGTGAACCATATTTATATAAAGTATTTAAAAATATGGAGTTAATTGGAACATTATTTGAAGATTATAAAATATATTTATTTTATGATAATTCAAAAGATAATACATTAAATATTTTAAAAGAATATAAAAATAAAAATAGTAATTTTTTTTTTTATGAAAATAAAAAAGATATAAGTAAATATAGAACAATTCGTTTAGCTTATGCAAGAAATACATGTATGAATTTTGTTAATTTTTATTGTAAAGATTATGATTTTTTTATTATGATGGATTGTGATGATGTATGTTCTACAAATATAAATATTAATGTTTTAAAAAAATATTTACAGAGAGAAGATTGGGATGGTTTAACATTTAATAAAAAAGATTATTATGATATTTGGGCACTTTCTACATATCCATATATGATTAGTTTTTTTCATTTCAAACATAATAAACATGATAAAATAAAAGAGTATATAACTAAATTATTATCAAATTTGAAAGAAGATGAATTATTGAGATGTTGGTCATCATTTAATGGATTTGGTATTTATAGAAAGGACAAATTTATAAATTGTATATATAATGGTATATTTAATATTAATTTATTTTCAAAAGAGATTATTGAAAAAAATATTTCAGCTGTTAATAGTAAATTAAATATATCTATGATAGAAGATTGTGAACATCGCAGCTTTCATGTACAAGCAAATTTAAAAAATAATGCTAAAATTTTTATTTCTCCTAATATATTATTTCCATCTAATAATCAATATAAAAATAATACAAAGAAAAGACTAATACAAAGTAAATTTTCAAATATTCAATTATATTCTTTTAAATAAGTTAAAACTTCTATATATTTAATCTATAATTAATATATAAAATGACTAAAAAATTTATTTTTATACCTGTTGTTAATAATTTTCATCTTCTCGAAAAAGCTATTAACTCGGTTCCAGAGGGACTTTTTGATGATTATTTTATATTTAATAATTCTAATGGTAAAATTCCTATTGATATTAAACATTTCAATGTAATAGACCGCTTTGGTCGTTTACCATTTAGACAAACGCAAAATGCGATGAGGGAATATGCTATAATGAATAATTATGACTATTACTGTTTTATGCATAATGATGGAGAAATAACTGATGATACGGCAGAAAGATTAATAAAGTTAGCAGATGAATTAATAAATACAAAATCAAAATGGTCTCTAATTTTTACAAATTATGATGTTTTTTGTGCATATTCAACTGATTGTGTAAAAAATATTGGAAAATGGGGAGATGATTTATGGCCAAAATATCAACAAAGTGGATATTATTTAGATTGTGATTATTATAGAAGAATGAAATTCTCTGAATTTGAAATTCATCAATTAGAAAATTCTAATGTTTTACATAACGAACCTTCTAATACTATAAAAGATGAAAAAGAACTAAATAATTGGGAAAATCAAAGAAAAGCTGTTGTTGGTCATTATATAAACAAATGGGGAGGTGAACCAGGTTATGAAAAATATAATTTTCCATTTAATAAATAAAATTCAGAATAATTTTATATATAATATATACAATGATTCCAAAAAATATATTTCAAACACATAAATCTATTAAATATGTATCAACAAAACCAAAAATTTTTAATGCATTGAAAAGTTGGAGTAGATTTTCAAAAAATTTTAATTATAAATTTTTTGATAATGAAGCTTGTGATACTTTTATGTTAAATAATTTTGATTCAAATATAAATAAAGCATATTTTAGTTTACCTTTAGGTGTAATGAAATCAGATTTGTGGAGATATTGCGTAATATATAAATATGGTGGTATATATGCAGATGCAGATACTATTTGTAATATAAATCCTGGTATATTTATAAATAATTCCTATTTAACAGTTTCGCCTGAACCAACCCATAATTATTTTTGTCAATGGTCATTTGCAGCTCCAGCAGGTTCCCCTATTTTAAAACAAATAATTGATTTATCAGTAGAAAGAATATTAAAATTAAATAAAGGAGATACCATAAATGTCCATTATTTAACTGGTCCAGCCGTATTTACTGATGGTATAATAAAATATTTAAATGATAACAATCTACCTACTTTTTCAGATATTTCACAATATTATAAATATCCAAATAATAAGTTGGCTGTTTTTAAAAGAGAGAATTTTCATAATATATTTATTAAACATTTATTTGCAGGTTCAGATAATGACGGTTGGAAAAAAAAAAGTAATAATTTAAAGTTAAAATAATTAATTATAAACTTGTCTTATATTCCATAAATGACCATAATGGTCAATTTTTTGATTATTTTTAGATTCAACAAGATAGCCATTATAACTTTTTAAAACAAAATAATTATTAAAAAGAACATATCTATTATCAAATGAATTAAAAAAATTATGTTTCATATCAAAATTATTTTTTTCATCTTTATTAAAATATCTTGCCAATAATCCTGGACCGGTTATATCAAGACAACCATTTCCATAATATTTATGTTTTACGTGTCCAACAATTTGATTAATTGCTTGCCATAAAATTTGATTACCAGCTTTACATATCATAACAGCATTATAAATTCCATTATTATCAGCATCTAATACCCAATGTTCTTTTTCTAATAAATTAATAAATTTGAATCCATTGGATGGTACATATTTTATATCTAAATAAATACCTCCCTTTTTATACAATATACAATATCTCCATAAATCAGCTTTATATGCTCCTGGTTTTAAACTATCAAATGCATATAATACATCGCCAGAAAAATTATTTTGTATAAAATTTCTACAATCATTATCATCAAATAATTGATAATTAAATCGAGGGTTTATTTTTTTAATTTTATTAACAGCATCTAACATTAAAGGTGGTAGTGTTTTTGAATGCCATGTTTGAAAAATATTAGGTGGTATACAACAATTATAAATTTTTTTCATTGGATATGGAATTTTTATTTTTAAAGATAAATCTAATAAATCTAATATTTGTTTTTTTTTTTCAGTTCTTAATTTTTTAATTTTTGGAGAAGTAATAACATCAGTTAAAAAATTGCTCATAAATTATATTATATAATTATTATATAATTTTAATTTATAAAATAACATTTTAAATATTTTCAAAATAAATTATTGTTTTTTTTAATCCTTCTTCTAATTTAACTACTGGTCTCCAATTTAACAATTGTATTGCTTTTGAAATATCAGGTTTCCTAACATGAGGGTCATCAAGAGGTAAATCGGTAAATGTAATTTTAGAATTAGTTTTAATTAAAGCTAATAAAACATTAGATAATAATTTAATTGAAATTTCATTAGGATTTCCAATATTTATTGGTCCAGTTATGTTACTATTCATTAAATTATATATTCCATTTAAAGTATCATCTATATAACAAAAACTTCTTGTTTGAGAGCCATCACCATAAATAGTAATATCCTTATTTTCGAGCATTTGATTAATAAAATTACTTACAACTCTTCCATCATCTTTATTCATTTTTGGACCATAAGTATTAAATAAACGTGCAATTTTAATATCTAAATTATTTTTTTTTTTATATTCAATCATTAATGTTTCAGCAACACGTTTTCCTTCATCATAACAAGAACGGATTCCGATTGGATTAACATTTCCCCAATATTCTTCAATTTGTGGATTTATAGTAGGGTCTCCATAAACTTCAGAAGTAGATGTAAATAAAATTGTGCTATTATTTTTTTTAGCAAATTCTAATACATTTAAAGTGCCTATAAAATTAGTTTTTAAAGTTTTAATTGGGTCAAATTGATATGCCTTTGGAGAGGCTGGACATGCAAGATGATAAATTTGGTCAATTTTTATATCAATTGTAATAGGATTAATTATATCATGTTCAATAAATTGAAAATGAATGTTTGTTATGCAATCTTCAACATTATTAATACTTCCTGTAAAATTATTATCTAAACAGAATATCTCATTACCTTCAAGTAATAGTTTTCTACATAAATGATTTCCAATAAATCCTGTACCTCCAGTAATAAGTATTTTCATTTTTTATAAATTTAATAAATTTTATAAAATTTATTAAATAACGATTGTTGAATAATGTTTATACTAAATATTTTTAATTATTTTATAGTATTAAACAGATTCCTCCAATTTATCAGCTAAAATTTTATAGCGCTCATTCTCAAGAGATTGCACCAAAACTTGCCATGGTGTGCAACTCTCAAGGGCTTCCATTCCTTTCTCACAAAAGAAATTTAGCAGTGCTGGGCTGAAACCGGACATCATGGAGCAGTTTGCCTGTGTCGACAAAGAGGGAAATCCATCAGTGCTTCTCAAATTCCAAAAAAGGATATGAGGAGGCTTGTATGGTTTGCCATGAACGCGATTTCCTGCTTCAGCATATTTTTCTTCCATCTCTTGATACAGAGCTTTTTTATCACAATTGTCTCCACTGTCCATCTGCATATCAGATAAGACAACAAGAATCATGTCTTGTACGTCTTCAGGAGCCATTTTATTTTCAATAATCGCATTCAAAATCATATTAAGAGCTGCCTTAAAATTTGTATTCATTCCCCAATCCGCTCTTTGGACAACACCTACCATGGAAACAAAATCTGGAAATGGTTCCAAATTAACCCACGTAGGACTTGCGCTGAAGGTCATGACGCGTTTACCAAGCGCAGACTTTTCGGCAATTCTGATACCAAGAGCAATAGCAACTTCCATGGGGTCACCACTCATTGACCCAGAAACATCGACCATTGCAATCATCTTGCCCAAAGCTCCAGTTAGTGAACCATTATCGCGCCATTGAGAATTGAGTAAATCAATCTCATCTTGGCTACTACGATTATTCTGGAGTTCTCTGGCTTGCTTGGTAAAATCCACCATAGCAACGCGCTTGCCCTTGATTTCTACTTCTCCAGCAGCAGCCTTTTTGATGCGAGCTTTAAAATGTTCAGCACAATCAACACGGTCTTGATTGTCAGGAAACCGAACACTATTATCCTCTTTAACATTCAAAAAGGCTTTCTTCTGCTTGGAAATCGTAATAGAAGTCACTTTTGTAGCAAAGTCAATATTACTCCACTGTCCTGTGCATTGCTTGATTTGTGTGGTATCCAACTTTATATTTAAAGAAGACAGAAGCTTACGATATTGCGTCTTGCACTTTAAAACGGCTTTTCGTTTCTGAACCTCATTGGTTGCAGTTACCATAAATTGATTATAGTAATCACAAGCAAGAGACTCATAAAGCCATCCAAAACTGGATTTTTCTCGAGGGACCCACCTTGCTAACAAAGATAGATTGTTAACTTCAGTAGCCATTTCATCTTTACGCAACTGCTCGTTCAGCAATTGAATTCCAAACTCAATCAAAGGATGAGTTAAATCGGCTCCTTTACTCTTACAATACTCACAGAAGTACTTGATGTCCTTCCAAGACCCATATTGATGAATTTTCTTATCATTCAGGTCAACCAAACATTTAAGAGCAAATTTGGCTAATACTGGATAAAAATCATACCATGTATGAATCATCATAAAAGTAAGAGTATATTCTCCTTTTCCGTCGATAATATCGCGTGTTTGTCCAATCATGCGGTAAAGAACCGACAGGTATCCTTTTGCAACCTCCTTTTCTGGAAGAGTAGAATATTGATTGGTAAGCGTTGCTTTGAGAGGAGTCAACACATCTCTCAAGATAACTCCTAATTCAGTAACTCTATTATCGTCGGCTCTTACCAATTGAAAATTAAATTGAGCTATTTTTTCTCGAATACTATTGGACCATCCATATTCTACATGACCATTCTCTCCCAATTGTGTAGGGGTATGATTATCGAGTGCGTTTATTATTGCTGCCATTGTGATGATAGTATATAATATCTATTTGTCTTTATATTGTTTTCTAATAGTCTTTTTTTTACCACTTAAAGAGCGTATATATATCTTCTTTGTAACGTTATTACTATTCTTTAGTTCATTGGTCTTTTCATAGAAAATAAGTATTAAATCATTTAAATCTTGAAACATATTGATTGTTTTTTCAAAATAAATAGCATCAATATTTTTTGTTAAATTCAAAAAATTATAATTTTCAGAATCATGTAAAAAATTTTTTATATCTCCTGGTTCTAATGTAATAATATATTTCAAAATTGATAATAAAGTATATCTTCTCTCATTATCAATTGAATTATTTTTAAGTATTCCAAGTATCTCCTCACGAGAAATACAATTAGGAGATGACATTAAAAATGATTCTTGTTTTACTTTTTCTATTTCATTACTTTTATTTATATATATCATTTTCAAATTTATATAGTATAAATCATCCTTATAAAAATCTTGATATAATTTATCTGTTTTTTCAAAATTAACAATCCAATCATCGTTTAATTTATTATATTCAAAAGTCATATTATAATTTACTCATATAATACATTATGATATTTAACTAATTAAAAAATAATTGGTTAAAAATTTTGTTATTGATTAATTAATTTAATTATATTCGTATTCAATATCATTTTCCTCTTCCATTTCATATTCTGCATCTAATTTATCAAAATATTCATAGTCATAATTGGGGGACCTAAACATTTTTTCCCATGCATCATAACCCCACATATCAATATATTCTTGTGTTCTCCTTTTATGTAAATTTACTAAACCCTCAAAAACTGAATTGTGTGACTTATCATATGATGTTTCAATAGTGTCTTCTTCCGATACAACAGCGCCATATGTGTAAATTAACTTACGAGGATTATTAATATCACGTTTTATTTCTACCCATCCTGGTTTAATAGTATTTTCTACCACTTGTTCTATAACTTGTTCTATAACTTGGTCTTCTTCCTTCTGAATAGCTTTTGCAGCCTTTTCACTATAACTTATTATTTTTTTTTTATTATTATTTGTAATAATTTTATTTGATAAATCTGGAAAATTTATTTCTTCCAAATTTTTTTGTAATTCTTCTGCTTTTTTTCTTTTTTCTTCTTCCTTTTTGAGATTTTCTCTTTTTATTCTCTCATCTTTGTGCTCTTTTGATTCATATCTTGAATCGTAGTTGTTATCTCTTCTTTGATAATCTCTTTTAAAATAGTTAGGCTCTTCTTTCAAAAAACTATTTTCTTTAAATATAAAACTCTTTTTATTTTCTTCTTTTGTTTCTTCTCTTTTTTCTGGTCTCTTTTCAATTATCTTTTCAGGTTTCTTTTCTTCTTTTTTAATTGGTTTTTCAATATCCTCTGCTAATGCAGCAAATCTTGAATTTGATTTAAATAAATTACTCATCTTATTTGTAGATAATATGTAGTTGCCTTTAATATATATAATATATAGATATCTTTAAACTCATTAAATTAATATTTTATAAGTATTAATTTAAAAATATACAATAAAAGTATTTAAAGCTTTATTTGTATTATTAATTACCTTCTTACAGCAATTTCATAACATTTAGAATCCTTATCCATTAAAAAATTACCATTTTATATATATATACAGAAGGTCGCAAATTAATTGTTTATGCATTATATAAAAAAATTGATTATAATATATTAGTATTATAAAGAGTATACTTTATATTCTATAATGTCTAACAAAATCAATTTTATTATGCGTAAACTCTTTAAAACATGTAGTGGAAGAGAGAAATTTATTAAAAATAAAAATAATTATAACAAATTTCTTATTAAAAATAATCAGCATAATTATAATAAGATTATAATTCGGAAAAATCACACTTCTTCTCCATTTTATATAGGCGGACCAGGAGGAACAGGAGGCGGACCAGGAGGAAATAAACCCAATATCTTTGAATTAATCTGTGCATTATCAGCCATTGGGATTTACAATTCAATGAACAAAAAAAAAAATTAAAATTTATAATAGAAGAAAAATTATTATAAAATTCATATTATTGTTTATAAATTATTATATTTTATATAATATTTTTAGATATCATCCACATCAATTTCCTCCTCATTATCATCAGCAATAGTAGCCATTTTTGTTCCTGATTTTTCTTGTGCAAGTTGCATTTCAATAAGAGTGCGATATTCTTCAGTTTTTTCACTTGTAAATTCAAATTCGGATTCAACATCACCATCATCGCCAGAAGGTGTAATTTTATTATCATTAGCAATAAAACTATTCCAGTTAATAGTTGTAACTGTATTTTTTAATCTATCTTTATCATAATCACTATATACTTCAAGTATATCACAATTTAATAGCTTTCCTTTTGAAGGCTCTTTTTCCCATTCTCTCAATCCAACAAGAATCCATGTGCCATTACTAATCAAATTATCACGCTTACCTCTGCCTCGAAATTTACCTCTAATATGACAAAGCATTTCTATTCCTTCCAAAGTAATAACTTGACACATAGAACCCCCTAATAATTTTGTAGCTTGTGCATACACTTCAGCTTCGTCATTTGAAACTCTCAATGAACTGGAACCCTTTGAGAAATTTTTACGAGCAAAACCTTTAGCTTTATTTCCACCAGATGTGTTTTTCACCATTGTCTTTTTATGTATTATATTATACTATATATCTATTTATATTCATTTCAATTTTATTTTAAAAATCAAATTAAAATGATTTTATACCGATGGAGTAACTTTTGGAATATTTGATTTTTTAAGATTATAATTACTTGTTATTGTTAAACTAAAACTAAAATCATTTTGTAATAAATTTAATATATTACCAAAAGGACTTAATAATTTTATTGATATTCGAGAGATATCAACTGGTCCAAAATAGTTTCTTCTCTTATATATCATGTCTGAATTATTTTCATATATATAAGAATATGTTTCGGAACCATTGAAAGGAATTATTGCTAAAACATCCTCATCTATTAGACTATTTTGTAAAACACCATATGTCGTGCTGACTGTTTGTGAACCAGTATAATCATTTAATGCAAAATATAAATAACTGGAATAAATACCATTAAATGTAGATTCAGATGTATATGATAATTGACCGTTATATGTTGTCCCTCTATAACCAAGTAAATAGCCTAAAGTAAAAGTAAATTCTGATGGTTTTAACTTACTTTTTGACTGTTTATCGTCTATATTTTGATTAGGAAATACATATGGATTACAAAAATCTTTTTCTTCCAATGGTGAATTATTTGTTATTATTTCCATTGAAAATGTATTTGTTGTATTGGTTATGGTAGTAAAATTGTTTACAGGATTTATACTAACATTAAATCTATAATTAGCAGGATTTGTTATACCTAATATTTGTTCATTAATGGCAATTTCAAGTGCTGTTCCAATAGAAGTAGTTGGAGTTCCTGGATTTACATTTGGTGCATTAGTATAATTTCCATCCGGTAATATAATAATACCACTCAAATCAGTATCATCTTCATAAATATATAATTGATTAGTACCTCTTTCTGCACTAAAAGTAAAAAACACATTCGGGATTTGAATAGTAGCTAATGATATAGAGAGAACATTTTTCAGTTTAAACGGTAGATTAAATGTGCAATTAGTAGATGGTGCACTAAAATAGTTTTCTCTCGTTACAGTGTTAAATGTATAAACGGATACATTTTCATTATGGTTATATCCTGTTATGTTGTTTGGTAAAATAGCAGTATCTTGTAAAGCAGGATGTGTACTTAAAGGATTTATGATTTTACCTAAATGTGATTCTAATGTGCTCATT
>Ga0315284_10001987_pt1 | contig 29339 bp, 27 predicted proteins | sample YL17G09_16_MG_FD_203696 | JGI IMG/M metagenome (GOLD analysis project Ga0315284, IMG submission 203696) | Sediment microbial communities from Yellowstone Lake, YNP, Wyoming, USA - YL17G09_16 | ecosystem: Environmental > Aquatic > Freshwater > Lake > Sediment | place: USA: Wyoming | collected...
GCAAAAAGCATGTCCTCCGGGTTATCCGGGAAATACTGTACTTCGCCCCCGAGGGGATACGAACAAATATAACCGGCGCAATCGATCATGTAAACAACATGCTGAAAAGAAAGGCGATTATCTTTCTCATCTCCGATTTCATGGACACGGGGTTTGAATCCGCACTGAGAATCACCGCCCGTAAGCACGATCTGATCGCCCTGATCATCAGGGATGAGCGCGAGGAGGTTCTCAGCGACTCCGGTGTCATTGCTTTCGAGGATGCCGAGACCGGGGAACTCTGTTATGTCGATACATCGTCCAGGGCTGTGCGGAGGCAGTATTTCATGTACATGAACAGGATAAAACAGGATCTCTCGGATATGTTGAAACGGTCGGGGCTCGATCAGATTTCCCTGACAACCGGGAAAGCTTACGAGGACGAACTGATCAGGTTTTTCAAAAAACGTATGAAACAGTTCAGATAGCTTCAGGTTTTCGGAACGGATGACAAACAACGTGGAAACAGGAAAAGGAAGGCACCGGGAAACATCGGCATGAAAATTGAAACCGTACTGACCGTTTCGCAGTCGAAACGACTGATTGCCCGCGGAGTGAAAAACCACCCCGTCGTCAAGACGGCGTATCATAACGGTGTCATCGGCATATGCCGCGGCACGACCTGTTCGTATGTGGCCGAGGAATTTATCGGGAAACCCCTCGAACATTTTTCTTATACCACCGGATTGACCCTGCCGCCGTCACCGTCACCGATAATCGAGGCCCTTGAGACAAAGGTTCATGATGTTATCATCCGTAAGGGTGAAATCCATATGGACGGGGAAACCGTTATCGAAGCGTCAAAAAACATGAACCCGGGTGATGTGATCATCAAGGGCGCAAATGCACTGAACTACAGAAACCGTGTGGCAGGCTGTCTCGTTGGCCACCCTGCCGGGGGCACTGTCGGCGGGTTCTGGGGGGCACTCTACGGGAAAAAAATACGGCTGGTCATCCCTGTCGGGCTGGAAAAGGAAATCGCCGCCGATATTCTCGAGGTTTCCTCGTTCAGTATGGATGAAAATCCCGGCAATGCCCTGTTTCCCATGACCGGGATTATCATCACCGAGATCGAGGCGGTTGAGATGTTGACGGGCACCGCAGCCTGCCAGATAGCCGCAGGAGGTATCAGGGGAGCCGAGGGATCGGTGCGCCTGCTTATCTCGGGTACAGCCGGACAGATCGACAGAGTAAAAACTATACTTGAAGAGATTCGCACCGAATCGCCATTTTAATTCAGGAGCCAACCGGTTCTGTTGTTGTCCGTGGCTCAATGCATGAGAAAAATTGAACGTGAAAATCCATAAAGATGCTTCAGACAGGAGGGGCATGTGATTGAAGTAAAAGACCTGACAAAGTATTACGGCACCAAAATCGCCCTTGACAAGCTGTCATTCACAGTGAAAGAAGGAGAGGTGCTCGGTTTTCTGGGCCCGAACGGCGCCGGAAAATCGACGACGATGAAAATCATCACCGGTTTTCTGTCTCTGACCGAGGGTACTGTGACTGTCGATGGGCTGGATATTTTCGACGATTCGCTCGAAGTCAGAAAGCGTATCGGCTATCTCCCGGAACATCCGCCGCTCTACCTCGATATGACGGTCAAGAATTACCTTGAATTTGCAGCGAAAATCAAGGGTGTCGAGGGGAAAATGGTCAAATCACGGGTCGATCATGTAGTCGAAACATGCGGTCTTACCAAATACTACAAGGCCTACTGCAGTTCGCTTTCCAAGGGATTCCGCCAGCGGGTCGGAATAGCCCAGGCATTGGTGCATGAACCGCGGATTCTCATCCTCGACGAGCCGACAATCGGGCTCGATCCCATCCAGATCGTTGAAATCCGTAATCTGATCAAAAGTTTCGGCGGGGACCATACCGTGATCCTCTCAACGCATATTCTGCCCGAGGTCGATATGACCTGCGAACGTGTTATCATCATCAACGATGGCAAGGTCGTGGCAGAGGATTCCACAGAGAACCTGCGGCAGAACCTCCGTCACAGCGATGAACTGATTGTGGAATTCCGCGGCAACTCTTCGAAAATCAGGTCTGGAATCGAAAAAATTAAAGGTGTCACCGAAGTCAGAGAAACGTCACCTTCCGGATCAACAAAACAGTTTACGATCGTGTCGAACCCAGATACCGATATCCGTCCCGATGTGGCGCGCCTGATAGTCGCCGAAAACGGGGAGCTTCTCGAACTGAAATACATCTCAATGACGCTCGAACAGATATTCATCAATATAACCATGAACTGAAACCGAAGCGTGGAACCGGAGAAAGTCTTCATGAAAAATATCATTGCGGTCTATTCACGGGAATTGAAAAGTTATTTCTCCTCCCAGATATTTTACATCATTTCGGCGGTCTTTGTTTTTGTGGTCGGCTACATGTTCAAAAACGTGTTTTTCGAGTTCGCCACCAGAAGCATGCGCCAATTGAGATACAAGTGGGATTACGGCGATACGGGCATTGATTTCATTAATATCAACATGGTATCGCTTCAGACGTTCAACTACATAAATTTTCTCCTCCTTCTCATTGTCCCGCTCCTGACCATGCGGCTTTATGCTGAGGAGAAAAAAAGCGGGACGATGGAGCTTTTGATGACATCTCCGATCACGACCACGCAGGTACTCCTGGGCAAGTTCTTTTCCTGCCTGACTATTTATACCTTTATGGTCATTTTGACTTCCGCCTTCATGGTGATCATGGCAATTCAGTCGAGGGGGCAGCTCGATTTCGCCCCGGTCGTGGCATCATATATCGGTACACTTCTCTACGGGGCGGCGATCATTCCCATTGGTATGTTCTCGAGTTCCTTCACGGAAAACCAGATTGTTGCGGCGGTCGTTTCACTCTCACTGCTTCTGGGGCTCTGGCTCCTGATCTTTTCCGCCCAGTTTCTCAACTACCCGTACAACGACTTTGTGGCGTTTCTATCGCTACCGGAGCATCTGGAATCATTCAACCGTGGTTTTGTCGGTGTCAAACACGCCGTATATTATCTGTCAATGTCCCTTTTCTGGCTGACGTTGACCGGGATGACAGTAGAATCCGCAAGATGGAGGCAATAAGCATGCAGGGAAAACAGACAAACCTCACGAAAGTCGCTTTCTCGAAACTGTTGAAACACGGCGTCAGTTCCTTACTGTTTGTCATTGCCCTTCTGGGTGTTCTCATCATCGTGAATTATATTGTCGCCATCAAAACGTCGTTTATGGACATAACACGAAATAAAATCCATTCTCTGACTCCGGAAACAATAAACCTCCTCAAAGAAATTGACTATCCAGTCAATATAAAAGCGTTTTATCTCACCAAGAACCAGCACCTCATCAGCATGCTCCTCGGTCTGTACAAAAAGGAAAATGACCTGATTTCCTTCGAACTTATCGATCCGCTCAACAAACCCGACATTGCCGAGAAATACGATGTGAAACTCCCCAAAACCATCATATTCGAGGCGCCAAAAAGGATTACACGGATCGATCCTCCTCCTACCGGGCAGCAGAATTCTGAACGTGAGTTATCAACGGCGCTGTACCGTATCTACACCGATCAGGAGAAAAAGATTTATTTCACCGAAGGACACGGCGAAAGAAACATCAATGACAAATCACCCGACGGTCTGATTGTTGCCCAGGATCGCCTGAAAGAGCAGAACTTTCTGGTAAATACGATCAACCTCCAGTCCGCACCTGATATCCCGGCGGACTGTTCGGTCCTCGCGATTATCGATCCCACGACACCCTTTACCGAGGACGAGATGCAGAGTCTCGGTCAATACCTGAGGTTCGGAGGGAGCATCATCATCGGGCTTTCCCCCGGTCTCGCACCGAATCTCGATCGGGCTCTCGGCATGCATAACCTTAAGTTTGGCATAGACTTCGTGTATGAAACCGCAAGTGACAAAACCTCGCAGTTCGGTCCCACAGCCCCGATCTGCACCCCTTTTGATACGTCCGACATCACCTCGAACCTGACCAACCGGAATATTGTCCTTCCCGGGACACGGAGCATCAATCAGACCGGTCCCAGCGGGGAAATGGTCTATACCCGTCTGCTCGTATCGAGTGAGAACAGCTGGGCTGAAACAAATATCCGGTCTGCCGCTGAAATCGGCAAGGGTGTCCGGCCCTCACGGGATCCCGAGGAGATGAAGGGCCCGATCGTCGTTGCTATGGCCACTGAAATCGAAACGGTGTTTCCCGACACCACATCGGGGAGCGGAACATCGAAAAGGATTGTCCGCTCCGCGTTTTTCGGCAGCGGCGGTTTCATCACCAACTCACTTATTTCTATGTATCCCGCGAATATAGATTTTTTTCTCAATACAGTCAACTGGGTCACCCGCAATGAAAAGGTCCTGCACATCACTCCGAATGCGGCGGTTTTTACACCGGTCGAATTGACCACAAAAGAGCGAAAATGGATTTCATGGCTGTCGCTGTTTATATTTCCGTTCAGCATTCTGTCAATTGGATTTGTCGTCTGGTACTATAAACGTTAGCCGCAGATGGAGAATGGTTATGAAAATAATTAAATCGGCAGTTGCCCTCGTGTCTGTCATAGTCGTCGGTATAATGGTATATTTTTTCGTGTACAAGGCCGAGGAACTGAAGAAAGAACGTGAAACCCTCGAACGGCATTTTATCCGGTTCGACCTCGACAACATTAACCATTTTGTTCTCGTACGTCCCGATTCCTCGATTACATTTGAACGAGGTATCGGGAGAGTCTGGAACATCATCGATCCGATCAAAAGCGAAGCATCGGGAGAGGAGCTTCAAAAACTCTTCAGCATGCTCAACGACAGCGAGATTCTGTTCACTGTGGATGAGAAACCAAAAAATCTCACAGTTTACGGGCTGGACAATCCCCACTATTACATGGCAATGAATTATGATACCGGCGAACCCGATACCATTTTCGTCGGAAACGATACACCCGATGGCACCATGACCTATATGCGCTTTGCTTCGGAAAAGCGTGTCCTGACTGTTGACAAGGGACTCACGGTACGTATGAAATGGCCAGTACGGACTTATCGCGCCCGGACTGTGCTCAACTTAGTGGATGAAGACATCAAAGGTATTGAGATCAATCGGTCAGACATGGATAAAATCGTCATGGAAAATCCGGGATTTTCATGGTTCATGAAAGAACCATGGCAGTATCGCGGTGATGAAAAGAACATTAAGGAACTGGTGAAACTGATCAGCGATACCGCCAAAACGACACTTGTCGAGGAAAAAACAGATAATCTAGCCCAGTACGGCCTCGATAATCCGAGTCTCATTTTCACAGTATCACTGAAATTCGGCATGCCTGACAAGATGATCCTTGTCGGTAAACGGCTTGAAAAACTGGGGGCAAAACACCTCTGGTATGCCAAACAGTTCGACAACGACCTGATATTCACCCTCGATAATACCCTTGTCGACACACTCAATCGGGTACCTGAATGGTTTATTGAAAAAAATCCCATGTCCTTCGACAAGGAGCGAATGAATAAAATCGTTCTCGAGACCGGCGGCTCGAAAATAGTTTTCATCAAGGACGCGCAGAGAAACTGGAGTGTTGTGTCGCCGATCGATAAAAATATCCGGGTTGAAACGATCAATAAAATTTACGGGTGCAGCCGGCACATTCTCATACATCACCTGTTTGCATACAACCCCACCGAAAAAGAAATAAAAACGGCGGGCCTGGATAAACCCACGATCAAAATGACATTTTATTATAATGACGAGGAACTCGAAAACATTGCTTTCGGCAATTCCTTTACCGAAGAGGCGCCGAATATATATTTCAGAACGAGCGCATCGCCGATACTCTTCATATCACAATCTCCAGTGACTGCTGATATAAACAAGGTACTGGAGGAAGTTTTCGGTGACAGTTGATCATTTATGAATCATATGAAATCATCGTGTCTTATCGCATGTTTCATCCTGTCCGGAGCGATTAAGCTCTCTGCCGCCGCTCCGGAGGACATCTCCATCTCAGTAAACCCGGCTGTCGCGCATGTGACAATCGGCGATTCACTGACAGTGTTCTGCCGTGTTTCCGCTCCCCCCGGAATCAGTGTCAGCGAACCATTTGTGAGAACATCATCGTCTCTTGTCGATATCGGAAAACCGCAGGCGGTTCCGTCACAGGGCGGCACTGCTTCTTCCCCGGGTGAATACCGCTTCCTGATGTATATTTTTGCGTCCGATACACTTCAGGTCGGGCCGTTCGCTATCAGGTACACGGCTGCCGATGGCGACTCCGGCACTGTGGAATCGGATATCATCACCGTGATCGCCAGGGGTGTTGTGGATTCCCCTGAAGCATCGCCCCTGCCCAACCGTGACCCATTCGAGATCGCCGGGTACACCATGCTTTTCTGGCTCATCGTATTTCTGGCCGTCATGGCTGCCGCCGCATTGATTGCGAGGGGAATTGTTCTCTACCGCCGTAAAAAAGCTGCCCGGCCGGTGTATGAGGGGCCGATCGACGAAAAAGGAGAATTCGAACGTATCCGGGCTCTGAAACTCTTTGAATCAGGACATTACAAGGAGCTGTACTTCCTCGTTTCGACTGCCCTGCGCGGATTCATCCACCGTAACCTGAACTTCGACGCCATGTATGAAACGACCCATGAAATCACCGGCAATTTGTCGAAATGCCCCGAGAACCCCGAGCTGACCGGAGCACTCGCTTTAATACTCGAGGAATCTGACAGAGTTAAATTTGCCAAATATACACCCGCTCCGGAACAGGTATCCACAGTGATCGACCGTACGCTCAAACCGGTCACGGCTCTTTTAGAGGAAATCGAACGGAGAAAGAAGCTCGAGGAGGCAGCCTGTGAAGGTTCACCTCACGAACACGTTCCGGTGCATATATCCAGCCTGTCGGTGGAAAAGCGGAAAGGCGGCGAGTAGATGTTTCGGTTTCTTTCACCATACTGGCTCGTTCTCCTTGTCGTACCCGCCCTTACCCTTTTTCGCTTTTTCTGGAAAAAGGGCCGCACCGACACAACAGTGGTCTTTTCAGACATAACCCCGTTCAGGCATTCAGGAACGGGAATGGGGAAAATCAAACGGTATATCTCACTCGGGCTCGCCACAGCGGGGGTTATTTACCTGATACTCGCCATGGCACGCCCCCAGTCGGGCAGACAGTTCAAGTCGCGGACGACCTATGGTATAGACATTATCCTGGCGCTCGATATTTCCTCGAGCATGGCCGCTCAGGATTTTAATCCCCTCACGAGGTTTGAGGCAGCAAGGGAAGTGGTCAAGGACTTCATCGCCAACAGGACAAGCGATCGTATCGGGCTCGTCGTGTTTGCGGCGCAGAGCTTCACCCTCTGCCCGCTGACTCTGGATTATAGTATCCTGAACTCGTTTCTCGAAAACGCATGGGAATCACGCATTGACGATGGTACCGCAATCGGTCTCGCCGTCGCTACTTCTGCCAACCGTCTCCGGGCATCCGATGCCAAAAGCAGGATCATTATCCTGCTCACCGACGGTATGAACAACCGTGGCAACATCGACCCCCTGACCGCTGCCAAGATGGCGCAGGCTCTCGGTATCCGCATCTATACCATCGGTGTCGGAACGGAAGGCAGGGCACCCATGGTGCTGAACGGCAGTACTGTATGGACCGAGACTCATATCGACGAACAAACGCTACGGGAAGTGGCGGATATTACTGGCGGGAAATATTACCGTGCAACCAACACCAAAGAACTCATGGGTATCTATGACGAGATCGGCACACTTGAAACGACCAGGATAAACTATAACGAATGGGTTGAATATAACGAATTGTATGAAGGATTTATCGGCACAGGACTGTTTCTTCTTCTCCTCTCATTCATTGTCGACAGGACAGTGTTGAGAAAACTTCCCTGATCTGGTAGCCGGCACAGTGACCGGCCGGGGAATGAATCAACGTTAAGAGGGCGGTGAAAAAGTATTTTTTTCACGCGCCCGATAATGAAATATGTTTGCTGTCAAGGGCATGTAAATCGGCACTTCGCGCCGACCCCTGACAGTGTTAAAACAAAAGTAAAAGGTTATTCACAAGGCTTTTAGATTGATACTCGTTTGAGGTATTCCGTATAATGGCGTTTAACCATCCGGAAGCATTCTGGTTATTGCTTATCGTTCCGATCATGATCATCATCTGGCCGTTTCTGGGGCTTTTGAACAAACGGGACAGAAACCGGTTCGCCCAGTCGGAACTTTTCGAAACGCTGACACGTTCAATAAGCGGGCAAAAACACAGAATCCGCCAGTTTTCCTTTGTCATCGGTGTGACGTTTCTCACTGTCGCTCTCACCGGCCCGAGGTTCGGCACGAGGACCGAAATAATCAAACGCACGGGCGTGGATATTGTCATAGCGCTCGATACATCCTATTCGATGCTTGCGGAGGATTTCAAACCGAACAGGATCATGCAGTCGAAATATGAAATCAACCGTCTCATCGACAACCTGATGGGCGACCGTGTGGCTCTCATGGCGTTTGCAGGGGATGCGGTTGTCCAGTGTCCGCTCACGACCGATTACGGTGCGGCGAAAACACTTTTGGAGTCCATCGATGTCGGTGTCGCCCCCATACCGGGAACCAATCTCGAGAATGCCATCGACGGCGCCCTTGACCTGCTCTCACGAGGTTCTGTATCGGGAAGCGAAAGCCAGCTCGTCGTGCTGGTCACCGACGGCGAAAGCATTTCCGGCAATCCGGAGCAGGCGGCCCGGAGAGCGGCGGGTAAAAATATAAGGATTTTCACCATCGGCGTCGGTTCTACAACGGGTGAGATTATTCCCATCCGCAATGGAGACGGCCAACTCGAAGACTACAAAAAAGATAAGAACGGCAATGTTGTTAAAACAAAACTCGACGAACGAACGCTCAGCACAATCGCTGAAAAAACCGGCGCGTCGTACCTCCGTGCAGCCGGCGGTGAGGTCGATGTCCAGGCGATCATAGACGCACTGGGATCGATGCACAAGGCCGACCTGCATGAACGCAAAATATCCCGGCTGAAAGAACGGTACCAGATCCCGCTGGGAATTGCGCTTTTCTTTCTTCTTGTCTGGTACGGTGTCGGAGAACGAAGACGGTCGTTTAACCCTCGGGCTGAGTTTGAGGGGGGGCTGTAAAAAAGTATTTTCTCAAGCCCTGTACGCACAATATGTTGTTTTCTCACTGTCAATGGTTTGTAAATCGGTGCTTTGCGCCGACTCTTGACAGTGTTTGAACAGAAGTAAAAGGTTTATCACAAGACTTTTTGATTCGGTGGAGAGCTACGGATGAATCTCAGACATATACTGATAGCGGCGCTCATGATTTCACTGCCCGTGGCAGCCGTCGCAGACAAGGCATCGAGGCTGAATAAAAGAGGCATCAAATCGTACCATGAGAACAATCTCGAAGACAGCGCCCGTCAATTCACCGAAGCACTCGTGGAACGCCCGGATTCACCCGAACTGAGGTTCAACCTCGGTACGGCCCTTTCGGCGACCGGTCAAAAGGAAGAGGCAATTAACGAGCTTGAGAAGTCAGCCGGGATATTCGAGAGAAAAGAAAACTCCGCCGCAGCTTTTTTCAACGCGGGGAACACGTCTATGGACGCCGGAGACCTCACCAGGGCGATCGAATTCTATAAGAATGCCCTGAAACTCGATCAGTCGTCACAGGACATCCGTCATAACCTCGAGATTGCGGTCAGGAAGCTTCAGCAGCAGCAAAAACAGGATCAGAAAGACCAGAAGAACAACAAACAGAAAAACGATTCCGAGGATCAGGAAAAGAACAAACAGGACCAGAAACAGGATCAGAATAAAAAGGATAAAGAACAACAGGATAAACAAAAACAGGAGGATGCGGATAAAAAGGACCGTGACCGCGAGAATAAATCTCAACAGCAACAGCAGCAGGAACGGGGGGAAGAGGGGCGCCAGGAGGTCATGACACAGCAAGAGGCCCTTCAGCTTCTCAACGCCATCCAGGACGAGGAAAAGAAAGCGCTGGCGCTCCGAAAAGAAAAAATGCGTGAAGGTATGAGGGTGGGCGATGACTGGTAAGTACCTCTTTTGTATCGCTTTCCTTGTGATTTCGATGACCGGCGCCCGGGACGTTTCATGCCAGGACATCAATCTGACATCGGAGGTCAGTGCCCGTAAAATATCGCTCAATGAAAGTCTCACAGTCACAGTGACTATATGGGGCCCGGATGGGGGAAAAGCTGACGAACCCGAACTCTCTCCCATGCCCGCATTCACGGTTGCCGGAACATCGACATCTTCCGAATACTCTATCAACAATTTCAAGGCTTCGGTGATAAAGTCATATATGTATACCCTCATCCCGCAACAGGTCGGCACATTCGATGTCGGGGCGGCAAGCGTCAGAGTAGGAAGAAAAGTAATCTCCGCTCCTGCAACGAAGGTCGAAGTCATTACGGGCGCAGTACAGCCTCCCCAACCTGTACCAAATTCACAGGGCGCTCCTGATTCACAGAGCTCACGCTCCGACGAGAACTCGAACATTTTCGTCAACGCGTTCGTTGACAGGAAAAATCCGTATGTCGGCGAACAGGTGACATACACGTTCGAACTCTACAACCGGCTCAGAATTGCAGATTCCCAGTATGAACCGCCCTCGACCACCGGATTCTGGCAGACGTCGCTCCCGGAGATACAGCAGGTCATGAAAACCATCAGGGGAAAAAACTACACTTATCATACCTCGAAAACGGCGCTGTTTCCCACGACATCGGGAGAACTGACCATCGGACCGGCAGCGCTGACGTTTTCGGTCATGGGGGGCTTTTTCTCGTTCGGCGAAACATACCGGCTCACAACCGACCCGATCACGGTTATGGTAAAACCCCTGCCGGAAACGGGAAAACCTGACGATTTCACCGGCGCGGTCGGAACGTTCTCAGTTTCGGCAAAAACCGATAAAACAAAAGTGAAAGCCGGAGAAGTTGTAACCGTCCGTGTAACCGTAACCGGCACCGGGAACATCGATCTCGTCACCGGTGTCCAGACGCCCGATCTTACGGCGTTCAAGACATACGACCCCCGTGTCATGGAAACGCTGTCCAATTCCGGAGTCGTCGTCGGCGGCGCAAAGACATGGGAATATGTGCTCATTCCCAGACAGAAGGGGGAACCGACCATTGCAGCGTTCAGGCTTTCATATTTCGATCCCGCAGATGAACGGTACCATACCGTTTCTTCCGAACCGATCCTGGTGACTGTCCTTCCCGCAGATGCCGTAGCGTTTAACAATCCCGACGATACGGGGGGAAAACAATCCATCGCCCGCATTGCCACCGACATACGGTATATCAAACCGGACAGGACCCGCCTGAAATCTTCCGCGGGTGCGCTGTATTCATCACCCCTTTTCTACCTTTTGTACGTGGTTCCCCTGGCGGGATTCGTGGCGGCGGTTCTGGTAAAGAAGCGGCAGGATAGAATCGAACATGACACGGGCCTGAAACGTAAGCTGAATGCCTGGAAGCACGCCCAGAAACGTCTCACCGAGGCAGAGCGCCTGCTTGCCGAAGGCGACAGCAAAGGATTCTGCGGCAAACTCCATGAAACGGTCACCTGTTATATCGGCGACATGCTCAATATTGACATGGGTACTCTGACCAACGCCGAAATCGAGTCCATCATGCGGACGAGGAGCATCGGTCCCGATCTCGCCGAAAGGGCGCGTAAAACCCTCGAGACCTGCGACTTCTTCAGGTTCGCCTCGATAGGAACGGGGCGCATCACACACGAAAAAATCCTGAACGATACCCGGGAAATTATCAGACAACTGAAGGATTCGCTATGAACATCGACATACACAGGGCGTCTGCGATCTTTTTTCTCATTGTCGTATGCACCGCAGGAAACCTTGCTTTCGCAAACGTGGCGCAGGACGATGCAGCCATCCGTTACAACCAGGCGAATGCGCTGTACCAGAGTGGTGATTTCAAGGGAGCGCTTCGTGTATATGAGGAACTCATCGCCCGAGGCATCAGTCATCCGGACCTTTTCTATAACACCTCGAACGCCGCATACCGCACCGGTTCCCTGGGCAAGGCAATCCTGTATCTTGAAAAAGCCTACCGTCTCGCCCCGTCGGAACCAGATATCCGGGCCAATCGTGACTTCCTGAACAGCATGAAACAAGACAGGGAACCCCCTGTCGATAATGTCGTTGCAGCTTTTTTCGAGAATTTTTATAATGAGATGCCGGTGAGTACCACAGCGCTGTGGTCGAGTGTGATGTTCGCTGTTTCGATGGTTTTCGCCTGCACGGCGCTGTTCACGGGCGGGTGGACGAGGAAAACCTTGATCGGTATAGCCCTTCTGTGCGGGTGTGTGGTTATCGTATCAACCGGCGTTTTTATCCAGAAAGCGCACCGTACGGCAACAATGACCGAGGCAGTTATCATGACTGACGAGGCGAACGCCTACTCCGGGCCCGGCGCTGAAAACACGCATATTTTCACGATTCACGAAGGTACTACGGTCATCATCGAACGCAGCCAGAACTCGTGGAATCTCATACATCTCAGGAGCGGAGCCGGGGGCTGGATTCATGCGGACAGCATGGAGAAAATCTGAAACCGGCTTTACTTCCGAACGGACGACTGAATATCCCGGACGGTCTGCTGGATATCACGGAGTGTCTGCTGGATATCCCCCATCGAACGTTTCAGGTCTTCATTTGAGCGTTCAAGCGCGTGAATCGACCGTTCAACATCGACCTGAGGCTGCGACCGTTCGGTATCGCCGGACCTATCCCGTTTTTCCATCAGATCCAATTTCAGCCAGTCCTGAAAGATAACAAGCTTGATATACTGACGGTCGTTCAGTAACTTCCGGGATTTTTTCAGAAACGTTTCCTGGGTTTTTTCCATTTCACGGTCGATCGAGTCCAGGTCGTTGACGTGTTTTTCCAGTTCATTTACCGTGACAGCGTTATCCATGATTTTATCGGAAATCTCCCTGACTTTCTCGCGCCGCACGCTTCTGAGTTTACTCGTGGTATCGAATGATTCCTGGAAGAACGGGAGTATCTGCGCCTTTTGATCGCTCGAAAGCTCAAGGAAATTCACAAGCCTTTCCTTAATCATTTCACGGATTTTTTCATGGCGTTCTCTGTCACCCATATCCTGTCCACCAGGAATCGGAGGCTGAGCGAGCGCCTGTATGACCTGAAACACCGTGCACAGCACGATAAAAAAACCTGTCGTGAAATATCGTCTCATCATAGTATACCCCTTTTTCTCCATACAAAGTTAATATGAATCGAACGTTTCAATCATATCAAACACAGAAATATCGACCACCTGACCATCCAGCAGGGCATCCTCCAGTGTGCTGTCATGACCGTTTTCAGATATGTCCACCAATTCGATGAGATCATAGCTGTCGAAATAATCCTCGGTATAATACCGTGCGGACAATCCGTTCGGCTTCTCAACAGCCACCTGCCCCTCCATCCGTCCCGGCTGTACGTCTGTCATCATGACATACAAAGACACAACAGCGGCGAAAAAGACCGCGGCTACAGCCGGGTACATCCACAGGTGCACCTTTTTCGCCCGTTTTTCATGCTCGATCCCCTGCCGGATTTTTTCCACAAGATCGATCGATGCGACAACCGGTTTTTCAGCCAGGGCTTTTTTTGCCAGATTGACGACGAACGTCACCTCTTCATAATCGTCACGACATCCGGCGCAGGTTTTCAGGTGTTCCCGGACTTCCCGTTCGGAGTCTTCATCGAGAGAACCATCATCCAGGAACGGAATCAGTTCTTTTACCCTGTCACAGTTCATATTCCCCTCTGTACTGTTTTAAGAGTTCCCGAAGTTTTCTCACCGCATGAAAATACGAAGCTTTGACCGCACCTTCGGTTATCCCCATGATCCGTGCGATCTCCTCGTGTTTCAAACCGTCCATCTGCTTCATCACGAACACCATCCGCTGCTTGTCCGGCAGTTTTTTCAGGGCACGCTTCACGGCTTCCCTGAATTCACTGCGCCCATATTCCTGTTCAGGACTGGCCTCGCGGGAAGGAAAATCAATATCTTCATCCCCCGGATTCAGCGACATGAACGACAGAATTTTTTTCCGACGTATGGAACTGATGCACAGGTTGTAAAGGATTCTGTACAACCAGGTATAAAGCGAGGCTTCGCTCCTGAAACCCTCCAGGTTGAAATACGCCTTCACAAACGTTTCCTGCACCATGTCCATCGCATCGTCTTCATTATCCACAAGCGACACCGCCGTATACATGAGCCGGTTCTGATAACGAAGCACGATCAGAGAAAAGGCCTGTTCATCGCCCTTTAAGAAACGATCGACCAACTCAGCATCCGGCACCTTGTGACCATCGCCCCGAAAGGTGGTGTTCCCCATAGGCTCCTTGTGCCGTACAGATGTTTTATTCTCTTTCATAAATACTGACGTTTCACACAGTAAAATGGTTTAATCAGGGGGGATCCGGTGTATGCGTGGTGGTGCTCATCCGGCATCGGGGAGATGGTCGTAACATACCCGAAGAAGAATTATATATGCTCAATCAAACCATCATCGCGGGGCATTTTCTTTTTCCAGTATACCTATGAAAACCTTTACAAGTTCCGGATCGAACTGTCGTCCGGACATTCTCATAATTTCGAGAATCGTTTCTTTCAAGGACATCTGCTGCTTGTAGGCATTACTGGCGCGCATGATGCTGAAGGCTTCGGCGAGGTTGATTATCCGTGCGCTGAGAGGTATCGAATCACCGGACCGCCCAAACGGATACCCACTCCCGTCCCAGGATTCGTGGTGATATAATATCAAGGGAACCACTGATTTCCACAGGGTGATTGGTTCAATCAGCTTCGCACCATGAATGGGATGCTGACGGATCAGCTCTCTTTCCCTGTCAGACAAGAGCTTTTTATTGAAAATATACGATGGCATGGCCAGTTTCCCGATGTCGTGAAGGACGGCGCCGAAATGGAGTCCGGTTTTCATTGTATCTGAAAATCCCAATTTTGTTGCGATTTTGTGACAGTACTCGGCGACTTTCCATGAATGCCCCTCGGCGTAGATATCTTTCTTTTCAATGGATTTAACGAGGATATTCGAGGTCTGTACAAAGAAATTCTGCTGGTCTTCGATCTTTCGGGTTGCTGCGATCACTGTCGCCACCCGGTTGGACATGTCATTCAGGATTCTCAGGTCGTTTTCGTCGAAATTCCGGTTATCTTTCTTATTGATGACTTCCAGGACACCTATTATCTCTGAATCAAGAATCATGGGTACTGCAAGGATTTGCCTGGTAACAAATCCCGACAGTTTGTCGACATTCCCGGTAAACCGCTTATCGCTCTGTGTGTTGTTAACGATCTGGGGTTTACCGTTGACCGACACCCACCCGGCAACACCTTCCCCCATCGGGACTTTTATCATCTCCAGCCGGTGTTTCTTTTCACCGGACGCCACAACGAACTCAAGAACATTTTCATAGTGATTTATGAGCATGATGCTTGCGGCTTCGCAGTTCATGAGTTCGGATGCAAGATCGGTGAGCTGATTCAAGCTGATTTTGGTATCACCGGAAACGTTCAACGATGAGGTGATTTTCAGGAGGCTCTTGAGCTCTTTCTTTTCACGCTCGAGCGTCTCCATGAGCGACTGGATTTCGAGTTTATCGTATCTGGATGGGACAGCGCCCACAACCGCTGTAATACGTTCCTTCATCTCGTCGCCGAGAAGCGGTTTCGTCCAGTAATCCGCTGCGCCGCTCCTGAAGGATTTCAGGATGACGTCTTCCGTTGCGGAACCATAGAGAATTACGGGGACAGTATAACCGATCTCGTTGATCTTTCTGAGTAATTCCGATCCGTTGATGTCGGGGAAATCGTAATTCGCTATGATCAGCTCCGGAGGATTTTCCTTGAGCCGTTTCAAACCTGAGAATGCATTCATCACGGGTTCCAGGATGTACCCCAGTTCCGATACGATATTTTGAATGATTTTGATGGTGGAGGGATCACGTTCAAAAAGGAAGGCGGTTGGGTGAAAATCGGTTTGATTGGATCCGGCCATGAAATCGCTCATCAAGAATGTTCATCACACGAACTGCATGTTTCAACGAAGAATCTCTTTATAAGCTACTTCATCCACAGATTCCTGTCAAGTGTTCTATACTGAATTGCCTCGGAAATATGACGTGCGCGAATGTCCGGAGATTCCTCGAGGTCAGCAATCGTTCGTGAAACTTTGAGAATCCTGTGGTATGCCCGTGCTGAAAAACCGAACGAATCAATCGCCCGCCTGAGAATGGCTTCTCCCTGATCGTCAAGGGTACAGAACGTTTTCATGGAACGTGGTGTCAGCATAGTATTACAAAATATGCGGTCGAGGCTTTTGTACCGCCGCTTCTGCACATCCCTCGCTCTGTTGACCCGTTCACGGACTACCTGGGATGTTTCCTCACACTGTGATTCATCGACCAGATCGCGGTATCTGACCGCCGGGACCTCGACATGGATATCAATCCTGTCGAGAATAGGCCCGGAAATCTTCGCCATGTATTGCTGGACAGAATAGGGGCTGCAGGTGCATTCGTGCGAGGGGTCTGTGAGATAACCGCAGGGACAGGGATTCATCGCAGTCACAAGCATGAACCGTGCGGGGTATTTCACCGAATAGAGATAACGGGAAATGAACACTACGCCGTCCTCAATCGGCTGCCTGAGAGTTTCAATACTTTTCTTCCCCAGTTCGGGTATCTCATCGATGAACAGGACACCATTATGCGCCATGCTTACTTCTCCCGGACGGGGGTATGAGCCTCCCCCGATCAGAGCGACCTCGGATATCGTATAATGGGGCGCCCTGAACGGGCGGGTCACCACCAGATGATGCCCGTCATGGAGTGCGCCGGCGACCGAATGAATTTTCGTCGTCTCAAGCGCTTCTTCCCTGGTCATTTCCGGCAAGATGGTGGGCACACGGCGCGCAAGCATCGTTTTTCCCGAACCCGGGGGACCGATCATCAGTATATTGTGGCCACCTGCGGCAGCAACTTCGAGTGCCCGTTTCACATGAGCCTGTCCTTTCACTTCCGAAAAATCCACATCCCAGTCTTTCTCTTCGATGAGCGAACCGATGGTCTCGTGTTCATACGGCTCTATCGGGTGCCTGCCCGAAAGAAACTCGATAACGTCGTTCAGGCATCCTGCCGGATATACATCGATACCGTCGACAAGCGCGGCTTCCTTTGCATTGTCCTTCGGTACTATGATCCCTCTAATACCTTTTGAACGGACTGCAAGGGTTATCGGCAGTATGCCGGGCACATGACGCAGGACACCGTCAAGAGACAACTCACCCACCATGACACAGTCATTGAACCGGTCAAGCAGAATCCTGCCGTCAGCTCCAAGAATCCCTATCGCGATGGGAAGATCGAAGGCGGTCCCTTCTTTCCTGATGTCTGCGGGCGCGAGATTTATGGTTACACGCTTCTGGGGAAGAAAGTATCCGGAGTTCTTGAGCGCCGAGGAAACCCGTTCCTTACTTTCCTTGACAGCACCCTCTCCCAGTCCGACGGTTGTGAATGACGGCAGCTTATTGTCAAGATCGGTCTCGACCTCGACAATATAGGCATCCACACCCAGAATCGCGGCTGAATACACTCGGGAGAACATGGACATCAGAACCTTTCGGGGAATTGTTTCGGCTTTGATTTTTCCCAGGCGAACTCTTCGTCGAAATCATAGACTTTGTCGAAATCTTCCTTACGGTCGTTCTCGGTTTTGCTCATGAGCCCCTTATCGATCATGAGGTAAACGATTTCTCCGTAATCGAGGGTTTTTGTGATGCCCCAGGTATTTAAAACCGTTTTCGCCAGATAACCGTACTGCTCACGGACATATTCCGCGATGCCCCACGAAAACTCCTCGCCGGTAAGGTGTCTCCGTTCATGCAATTTCGATATGGTATACTCGAGTGCGGCCAGGATAAACACAAACGCTTCCTTGCTGAACCGGCCGTCCTCCTCGGCAATCTGCGATATTTTTCTCAGGAGTTCGATATTCGAAATCATCGTTTTCACACTCTCTTATCATTCATGAGATTAATGTAGTACACATTTAAGTATAAAACAAGAAAAAAATACATCAGACATTCCTCATCCCCGGTTTCTTCAGGATGGATTATATTCACGCCATATCCTGCCGTTGTAACTCTCCATGACAACATAGTCGCCGTCACGGCCTTTGAGATACTCCGGGTTGAGGGGAACTTTCCCGTACGGTGTGTCGAGCACGTACTGAGGAACGGCGAATCCTGTGGTGAATCCCCGCAGTCTCCGCATAATTTCAAGTCCTTTTTCAATGGTCGTGACGAAATGCCCTGTCCCGGACAGCGTTTGCGCCTGGTACAGATAATACGGTCGAATGCGTGATCTGACAAGTTCCCGGACGAGCTTTAACATGACATCGGCCGAATCGTTTACACCACGCAGGAGAACCGTTTGATTGCCGACCGGTATTCCCCTCCGGAGAAACAGGTCACACGCATACCGTGCCGCCTCGGTTAATTCCGAGGGATGGTTGAACTGGGTATTCACCCACACCGGGTGATGTGACGCCAGCATGTCGACAAGAGACCCGGTTATTCGTTCCGGCCATGTGCAGGGGACACGTGTCCCGATCCGGATGATTTCGACATGCCCGACCGCTCTGATTTCACCGAGTATGGTGTCCAGTTCATCATCCTCGAGCATGAGCGGTTCGCCGCCGGTGAGAAGGACATCCCTGATAGATGTATCACGCTTGATGAAGGAAACAACAGTTCTCAACCTCTCACCTTTCAGGTCATCCGCATCGGAACGAATCAGGCGTTTCCGCAGGCAGAAACGGCAATACACCGGGCACCTGTTCGTCACAATCACTGCGATTCGGTCGGGATAGACTCGTATAACCGACGGCACCGGTGAATGGACTTCCTCCTGAAGCGGATCGGGGTCACCGTAGGAACGATCAAGTTCCCGGATATCCGGAACCGCCTGGAGCCGTATCGGGCATGAAGGGTTTTCAGTATCCATCAGTGACGCATAATACCGGGTAATACGCAAGGGGAATTCACGATCGACCATTTCGATCGCACGGATATCATCCACAGTCAGGCGAATGACTTCACTCAACCGGGGAATTGTATCTATGAACGACATGAAAGTACCTTACTGCTTTCGTACATGCGGCGGACTCCGCGGTTTATCCGATATCCGACAGTTGTCCGCCCGGGCGTCTTCATGTGCCGTAATTATATATTATTCGACGCCCGCCCGATAAGGTGTTCACACGTATCTCATTCATGAGCACCGTGAACTATTCTTGTCTTAGAGACTGCGGCCTGGCTGAGAGCGCCCGCCCGGGGTCCGGATGCGCTTTTGTCAAGAGACCCCCGGCACTGAGTGCAACTCCAGTTCTGACCAGGGGTGGAACATACAATCGTTTTCCGCCCGCATGACCCGGATCAACGACAATCGGAATCTGTGCCAGTTCATGGTTTTATAATGGGCAGACGGGGTCTTTTTTTTCCGCGTTTCCTCCTCGAACGTACTAATGCATACCATCCACCAGGTTTGAGCATATCTTCAGGGGTATCGCCCGGGGTTTTCGGGGATTGAGAGGAATTTCACCGAAAGAGGATATCCTGGCCCCGTTTCACATCCTCGTCGATTTCCGGGAGGAGCGATTCCAGATTTGAAAGAGAAATACTCAGCTTTTGTTCGGCAAAACTTTCGAGTTTCGGGACAGATTTCTCACCGCTTTGCCCAATATGGATCAAGTGAGCGATAATATCGGCAAGATGAACGGCTGAGGTAAGCGTCGGATCGATTGTGCTGTCCATGGGTGAATGGTGGTTTCTGACAGCGTCCTTGATAATATCAGGTATATTCCAGAGGTTTAAGAAATATTCGCCGATTTCAACATGGGTTTTGCCGAACTCGAGGCGCTCGGCCTTACGATAAAACACCGATTCCTTGTTCACCATTTGAATCACTTTTCTCAACCTGTCGGGGTAAAGCTGGTCGAGAACCAGTTTCCCCACATCGTGAAACAAACCTGCTATGTAGTATTCTTCGATCTTTTTTGCATCGATATGCTGCCCGATAATCCGGCAGATACTCGCGCAACCGCACTGATGCTTCCAGAACTCCAGGCGGTTGAAACTGTCAGCATCATAATCATGCACCGGGAAGACTTCGATCCTCATGATGATATTACGGATTTCATTGTATCCCAGCATCGAGTATGCCTCGTCAATCGTTGTCACCTTGTTTGCCAGACCGAACAGAGGTGAATTAGCTATCCGTAAAACGGACAGGGCGACAACCGGATCCCATTTAATAATATTGGCTGTATCTTCCCTCGAGCTCTTCGCATCGGTCAGATACTCGATAAAGGATTCATGCACTTCGGGAAGGGTAGTCAGGGATTTCAGGTTGTTCAACGATTCGCATACCGTTTCGAAACTGAGGGCGGTGTCCCCGTTGTCGATCGGTGCCGTTTCGACACGGGATTTTTTCCTGCGTTTTGAAGGGGAAACCGTTGTCCCGGCGGCTTCATATACATACACGCCATCAATAATCATATCGGCCGCCAAAAAACGGGTGATTCGTTCAACATCGCTTCCAGTGATTTTTTCAAACTGCGAGATGACGAGCACGCCGCTTTTTGAATTCAGATCACGGGCGAGGATCATTCCCGGTGTCAGATCAGCCACAGATACCCGCCGTTCGCTGGAATACTCCTTGTTCTTGACCTCATGGATATAGGCGGTCATATTGTCCGCCGCTTCGGGATCGAATATCTTACCCTTGTGTTTTTCCAGGAACTTAAGAAAGAGCATTTCCGCTTCAACGTGTTTACGTTTATCAACACTAAAAACGATTTTTTCATAAACATCAACAACACCAATGATTCTCGCCCCGAGCGGAATATAGAAACCCGTCAGACCGTCAGGGTAGCCGGTCCCGTCGAAACGCTCATGATGAAACCGGATATAATCCCCCACATTACTGAGCATGTTGATCATTTCAACCGCTTCATAACCAACGATGGGGTGCTTCTGATAAATACTGCGTTCTTTGTTGGTGAGCTGCGTCTTGGAGAAATAATTCTGGGTTTTCATGAGAATCAGGTCGGATATACCCATTTTCCCGATATCGTGCAGGAGCGCTCCGATTTCAATATCGCGTTTCACCCGTTCATTGAGATCATACATTTCGACGAGAGCACGACTGAAAGTGGCGACCCTTTTACTGTGACTTCCAAGGTGCTGATCCCTCGTTTCCAGAAGCCCGACAAACGTTTTGATGGTGTCGATAAAATTCTGTTCAAGAACATTGTTGAACTGTCCGATCTCCATCTTTGAATTCTCAAGAGACCGCTCGAACTCGTCAAGGCGCTTTCTCGTTTGAAGGATACGAGTGTGTTTTTCGTGCGTGTACTCGATGATATGCCGGAGTACACTTTCGTTGAAGGGCGAAAAGATCACATTGTCCGCTTCGTTACCAAGGTCTTCTGAAAAATCCCCGGAATCATCAAACATGAGAATTTTCCCGGCATCGGGCTTGTTCTTTGTTATCTCTTTCAGAAAAGGTAACGTGTCCTTATCCTGGTTCCTGTGAACAATCACAACAAGCTGAATTTGTTCACGTTCCAGTGTAGTAATCGCTTCATCGTTTCCGCCGGCGGTAAAGCACACGTAATCGCCCTTTTTCAGGGCTGATGCCAGCTTTCCACCCATCTCGGCGCTTTTGTCCACGATGAGAATTCTGACAGAAGACGGACCCACCATTGTCATATCTTCCTTTTTCTGTAATATCCAGCTCTGCTCAGAATCTTGAATAAGACTGTTATTTACACATTTCCGTCCGTGACAGCAATGAAAATCTATCAACCGCCATTATATTCCCAGAAACATTTCCCGAAGAACTCGGCTCTTCGAATAATCCCTTCACCGAGCAGGGTCCCGAGAATACGCTCAATCTGCTCCCGTGCGGCGCCGAGCGATTCCGAAATATCCTCGGTGCTTCCAGGCCGTCTTTTCAAATACTCAAGAACATCCGAGGTATCGACGTCACGTGTTTTTCCGCTCTTCTTATTAAACGCCGCGATAATCTCAGTGTTTCCGCCGAAGAAAGCCCTTATTTCCTCGAGGCGTTCGAGCGTTACCGGATGCGCAGATGAGTCTGCAGGCGGACGGACAACGGTGTTCAACTGAAGCGAATCCGGTTTGATCCGTGAAACTGCATCACGAAGGGCTGCAAGTTCTTCGGGAGAATCGTTGAAACCGCTGACAAAAAGCACTTCAAGCCAGATTTTTCCGGGGTACATCGTTCTGAAAACTACCATACCTTCGACGATTTTCTCCACATGAAGATCGGGGTGCGGACGGCATATCTCGCGAAAAGTCTCTTCACTGGCGCTGTCGAGCGATGGCATGACAACATCGGCATCGAGCAGGTCTTCACGGACCTGTGGATCCCAGAGCATAGTACCGTTCGTGATGACACACACCGGTATATTCGATACACTCTTGACACCACGGATGATACTCCCGAGGTTTTTATTCAGGGTCGGTTCGCCAGAACCGGAAAACGTCAGAAAGTCCGGCCGCTGCCCTTTTGCCAGGTAATCCCTGAGTTCGGGCAGAATAACGTCCGGTGTTACATATTCACGGCGAACAACCGTCGTTAAAGGGGTAATGCCGATCTGGCAGTACCTGCAGGACAGACTGCAGGTTTTCATGGGAATGACATCGATCCCAAGCGACAACCCCAGACGTCTTGACGGTACCGGACCAAAAATATATTTATTTTCAATCATTTTTTATAATATACAATTACATATTTTATCGGTCAAGTATCAACACATTTTAGTGGTTTTTTCCGGAGTGGATAGTACGCCATGACGAAAAACATTACCGGGCGGATCTTCTTCAGTGGTAGTTGTCCTTTCTCCCAAAAAACTTGACATAAACGTTATCAAAAGGTATTTTCAGATGGTTACGGTCGTCTATCGTTTCCACAGCACCTCCTTACGATTATTCACGGGAATTGATCATCATGACCATGATCGGTATTGAAACCGCAACCGCTCGTCTGAGTGTCGCCCTGCGGAGACCCGACGGCCACATCACCGAACGGTATAAGGACAGCGGATTGTCTCATTGCGAGCTTCTCACCGGGTTCATTCTTGAACTCATTGAGGACGCCTGTCTGTCTGTCGACGATATCGAGTGCATCGCGGTCTCTTGCGGTCCGGGAAGCTTCACCGGCCTCCGGATCGGCATTGCATCCGCCATGGGACTCGCGTACGGGATCGGGAAACCGGTATGTGGCATAGACACCCTCATGGGTCTCGCATGGAACGCCGCCGTTCATGGAAGCCTCGTCTGCCCGATTATCGACGCAAAACGCTCGGAATTATATACTGCGATATACCGGGTAGGGTATGATATTCCTCACATTCTGATGAAACCGACCACAATCCCGGTGAACAACCTTGTGGAGAAACTCTCTTCTTTCGACGAACCGATCACTGTCACCGGTCCTGCCGCCGGCCAATTTTGCGATACTCTCGGAAGGCACCCTGACAACCGGATCTCATGTATTCCCGATCACTCTGCACAGGCGACAGCACGCTCCATCGTCGAACTGGGGAACATGATATACCTTCACAACGGCGGCACACAACCGGCTTTATTAAAACCCCTCTATCTAAGACGGTCTGACGCGGAAATCGGTTATTCCTCCTCTATGAATCGAAGCTGAAGTCACTTTACAAGGGCGGTGAAAAACCTTTAACTTTCGTTATTTCCGTGTTCATGAAGCAACGAACATACTGCATCCGCAACTTCATCCACCGGAATATGCCCGATGTCGTCATCCGGAGAAGAGACTATCTTCACCGGCGCTGTTCCCCCGAGCGGTCGCCAGACAACGGGATCGGACGGGCCGAACAATACAACCGACGGCACGTCACAGAACCCTGCGAAATGACTCACCCCTGAATCGTTCCCGCAATAGATCTTCGCCCCTTTGAGGCGATATGAGAGTTCACTCAAGGTCACAGTGGTAAAAATCGGGAAGTCTTCCGGTAATAACCGTGCGAAACCACGTTCAATTTCGACCGGGCCGAGTAAAAATGCTACCGGGAAATCAACCGAACGCGCAAGCCGGACAAAGCTTTCAAGAGGCCAGTTTTTTTCATGGCTTCCGCTCCCCGGATGAATCACAAGGCCATTCCGGCTGCTCCGGCAATCATCGGAAGGAATATGACGGTATACCAGAGAATGAACGTTGTATCCTTCCGCACGATCACCTAAAATTTTAAGGAGATGATCCGAAATATGACTGTTGAAGCCTTGTGGCGGACGGGGGTCCAGAACAGAACACAACCGCGCACCTGCCGCGACGATTTTCCGCCTGAGCGCTTCCATTTTTCCGGACGAAAAAAAATAGACGGCATCGAACCGTGAAAAAAAGGATGAAAGAAATCCGGAAGGCGGCGAAGGAGTAAACAATTCCGCAAATCCGCTTTCGTCGATCGAAATGAACCCCTCGAACAGACCGGAAAACCGTGCGACTTCGAGCATGGTTCCGTTGCCAAGTACATGAAGCTCCGCATCGGGGAAACGGTCGCGTATACACAGAGCGACCGTAAGGGTCAGAATCGCATCGCCGAGTCCGCCGTACCGGGAAATGAGAATTTTCATTTCTGGAGAAGCTTTTCGGCAGCAGCGAGAATATCCTCGATTTCCGCCATTCGTCCCATCCCAACCTTGCCGTCAGCAAGTTTTCCTTCGCATGGCCCCACGAAATGCACCCGTGTCTTCGTAAGTGTCTCGATGTTCTTCCGGACAATCGGGTTTTCCCACATACGGCTGTTCATGGCAGGTGCCATGAGAATGGGGATGGATGACATCATGGTCAGAACGGTTGTGCTGACAAGATCATCGGCTATACCGCTCGCCGCCTTGCCGATGATGTTCGCGGTCGCCGGGGCGACAATCATGAGGTCGGCCATGTCAGCCAGCGCGATGTGCTCGAGACTCCACTTGTTTTCCCTGTCGAACATGTCCACTGCGACAGGATTCTGGGAAAGGGTTTCAAACGTGAGGGGCGAGACGAATTCTGTGGCATCGCACGTCATGATGACCAGTACCTCGGCATCCGAGTTTTTGAGATCCCTGACCAGCGAGGCGCTTTTATAAGCCGCGATTCCGCCGGTGACCGCCAAAACGATTGTTCTGTCCCTGAACATATCTGTGCCTCCGGTTTCGTTTCACCCTCTATAAGCCTGGTGAAAAATCCTTAACTTTTGTTCAAACATTATCAAGTGTCGGCGCAAAGTGCCGATTTATAAGCCCTTGACAGTGAGAAGGCAACATATTTCGAGTGCGGGGTATGTGAAAAGACTTTTTCACAGCCCCTCTATACTTTCTCTAACACCGCATTTCCCTGATCCCGACCTTCTCCGAATTCTCCGCTGAGCCCATAATACCGCATGATCTCTCCTACAAGATACAACGAACCTGTCACGATCACAAGTCCGTCCGGCTCCGCAATCGATACCGCCCGTTTCAATGCTGAAACCGAATCCGGCTCAACGGTGTGGTTGGATTTTCCGCACAGTTCGGCGACTTTCCGTGCATCCATGGCTCGCGGATTATCGGCCCGGGTGAAGACATAATACGACACCGCTTCGCTGAGAATGTCAAGAACCTGCCTTATATCCTTGTCTGCGCAGATGCCAAAAACTGACACGACAGGACCGTTCACATTCGTAATGCGGATATAGTCACGCACCTTCATCATGGCATCGGTATTACACGCACCGTCAACAATGACCATCGGATGCTCAGCCACTTTCTGGAGCCTTCCCGGCCATGAGACATGCGCTATCCCCACACGGGCAGTGTCAGGGGTCACCCGGTATCCCTGAAGAGCGAGTGCTTCAAGCGCCGCGAGGGCCACAGCCGCGTTTTCACACTGGAATGCACCTTCGAGCGGGATAGACTGGTCAGCGATATGCCATTTTATACCACTATAGCTTATACCACCCTTGATTATATGATAACCAGCATCTCTCCCGATACAGGTTATGCGCGTGTTCATGAGTGCCGCATGTTTTTCGAGAATGTCCAGAACACCGGGTTTCTGCGGCGCGCTCACCACCGGAACACGATATTTGATGATTCCTGCCTTTTCCGCGGCGATTTCCTCGACAGTATTGCCCAGTTTCCCCCGGTGATCCATCGAAATCGAGGTGATGACTGAAACCTGGGGTGTAATCACGTTCGTTGTATCGAGTATGCCGCCGATGCCGACCTCGATGACAGACACATCGACCGACCTTGCGGCAAAGTGGTCGAATGCGAGTCCTGTCCATACCTCGAAGAAAGTCAGATCATGCATTGGATGGTTCACCTGTCTGATTCGGGCGACACCTTTGACAACTTCCTGTTTGGAAATTTCCCTGCCATCGACCCGGATTCGTTCCTGGAAAGAGATGAGATGGGGCGAGGTATACAATCCGGTTAAATATCCTGACTTACTGAGCGCTGAGGCTATCATCGAAGAGACGGATCCCTTGCCGTTTGTTCCGGCAACATGGACGAACCGTCCCTTTTTATGGGGATTACCCAGGGCATCGAAGAAACGTTCGACCCGCCCTAAATTAAAATGCTCCGAATCGTACTTCCAGTTCGAATTGCGTTCATAATTAACAAAACTGAAGAGAAAATCGATCGCCTCTTTATAGCGTCCTTCGGTCAGATCGTCTTCACTCATCGGCGTCTCGGTCCATGACATACGAGTGGATGCTTAGTGCGGCGATTCTTCCCGCCCCCATTGCCTGAATGACAGTCGCCGCACCGGTCACGATGTCACCGCCCGCAAAAACCCCGGGTTTCCCTGTTCTGCCCTGTTCATCGGTTATGATATTGCCCCACCTGTTGACCGGCAGGTCGGGAGTCGTATTGGCGATCAGTGGATTGGGATAATTACCGATGGCGATAATAACGGTGTCAGTCGGAATCTCAAATTCGGAATCCGGGACCGGTACCGGGCGCCGCCGGCCAGATTCATCAGGTTCGCCGAGTTCCATGCGGATACACCGAGCCGAGCAGACCATTTTTTTATCATCTCCGATGAACTCGACCGGAGCTGTCAGGAAATGAAACCTGATTCCCTCTTCCATGGCGTGATGAATCTCCTCGATACGGGCGGGCATTTCCTTTTCGGTCCGCCGGTAGAGTACCGTGACACTCTCAGGGTTCAGGCGTCGCGCAGTCCGGGCGGAATCCATTGCAACGTTGCCGCCGCCGAGCACCGTAACATTTCTCCCCCGGGGCATGGGAGTGTCATAATCAGGATACAGATATCCCTTCATGAGATTGGAGCGTGTCAGATACTCGTTTGCGCTGAAAATTCCTCCGAGATTTTCACCCGGTATATTGAGAAAAACGGGTGCTCCCGCCCCGGTCGCCACATAGACCGCATCGAACCCTTCTTCGAACAGATCGTCGATGGTGTCAATCCTCCCGATAATGCTGTTCAGTTCGAAGGTGACACCAAGTTTCTGCAGATAGGAGACTTCCGCTTCCACAATCGATTTGGGAAGTCTGAATTCCGGTATTCCGTACACGAGGACCCCTCCGGGTTTGTGGAGCGCCTCGAAAATTGTCACCTCATGTCCCAGTTTTACGAGGTCACCGGCCGCAGTAAGTCCCGAGGGACCCGACCCGATGATAGCGATTCGTTTTCCGGTCGGTGGCGCCGGGTCAGGAAGCAGGAGAGAACCATGCTCACGCTCATAATCTGCCACAAAACGTTCAAGCCTCCCGATGGCGACCGGCTCGCCTTTTTTCCCCCGGACGCAGACGAGTTCGCACTGATCCTCCTGGGGGCAGACCCTGCCGCACACAGCGGGGAGGATGTTCGTCTCCTTGACTTTCCATGCGGCTTCGAGGTATTTCCCCTCGGTGATGAGTTTGAGAAACTCGGGAATCTGGACCGTCACAGGACAGCCCGCGACGCACGGCCTATTTTTACATTGAAGGCACCGTTCCGCTTCGAGTATGGCAGTGGGGGAATCATAACCCCGGGGAACCTCGGAAAAGTTATTGACCCGCTCATCCGGCGGCTGTTCCGGAATCGGCTGGCGAGGTATGAGCATTTTATTCTGTTTCATAATTCTTCTGAACAGTGCACTCGGGATTTTTATGTTCAGCCTCGTACCGTTCACGTTCCGCTGTGCTCATGGTGTCGAACATCCTGAGACGGTGCATCAGCTCATCGAAGTCGACCTTGTGGCCGTTGAATTCCGGCCCGTCGACACAGGTGAATCTGGTGACCCCATCCACAGTGACACGGCAGGCCCCGCACATACCGGTGCCGTCGACCATAAGCGAATTCAGGCTGACAATGGTGGGGATGTCCCATTCCCTGGTGAGCGCGGAAACCGCCCTCATCATGGGGATCGGCCCGACACCCACCGCTAAATTGTAGCGGATACCCTTTTTCAGAAGGTCCACCAGAACGTCGGTGACGAATCCCCTGACTCCGTAGGAACCATCATCAGTACAGATATGTACATTGTCGGATACAGCGCGCATCCGATCCTCAAAAATGAGAAGTGACTTCGTCCTCGCACCGAGAATCGAGGTGACATAGTTTCCGGCCAGCTTCATGCCCTGGGCGATTGGATGGACGGGGGCGATGCCGATACCTCCGCCGATGCAGACGACATTTCCGTAGTGTTCGATTTTCGTCGGGTGGCCGAGCGGACCAACCACATCAAGGATTTCCCCGGATTCCGGCATGTATTCCAGATAGGCGGTTGATTTGCCAACACGCTGGGAAATAACCGTTATCGTCCCCCTGTCCGGATCAGCGTCCGCAATCGTCAGGGGTATGCGTTCGCCTTTTTCGTATAGGCGCAGGATCACAAACTGCCCCGGCTTCCGTTTGCGAGCAATTTTCGGCGCCTCAATCACCGTCATTGTCACATCCGTGGCGATCATGGTCTTGCGGACAATTCTGAACATCGTCACATACCTTTTCTCTTCGAGACCGGGAAGAGGTTTTTTTTGTAAGACATGGGAAAATCAGTAGTGTCCGGTAAATATTGGTATTATGTAATGATAATCCGTTATTAGACAATCAGTTGCAAGCTATTTTTATAATTTATGA
>Ga0315284_10001988_pt1 | contig 29334 bp, 36 predicted proteins | sample YL17G09_16_MG_FD_203696 | JGI IMG/M metagenome (GOLD analysis project Ga0315284, IMG submission 203696) | Sediment microbial communities from Yellowstone Lake, YNP, Wyoming, USA - YL17G09_16 | ecosystem: Environmental > Aquatic > Freshwater > Lake > Sediment | place: USA: Wyoming | collected...
GGCATAATATAACTTTTGCCTGTAATGATACACTTGGAAATTTTAATGTTTCATCTGGCAAAAGAGTATTTGCTGTTGATACTGCAGGTCCAACTTTAGCAAATGCTAGTGCAAATGTAACAAGTTTAAATTTACTTTCTTGGTTTTGTGTAAATGCAACTGCAACAGATAGTTTTGGTGTGAATTTTGTTAAAGCGCAAATATGGAATTCATCTACATTTATAAATTATACAATGGCTGATACTGGAACAACTTCGTGTGATGTTGGAGCAGGTGATGGAGTTTATGGAGTTATAATTCAGGCAAATAATACTGGAGTTTGGAATTACAGCATAGTGTTTGCAAATGATACAAATAATAACTGGAATTCTTATGATTTTGCTGATTTAACAATAAATGTAAATGATATATTTTATCCACAATTTAGTCTTTACACAGATAACAATGCATCACTATCTGGAAGTGGAGTAGCTAACTTTACTGTAATAATATTAAATACAAACGGAACAGTATTTTTAGGAATTAATGGAACAAATTATTCAGCATTTAATGAAACTGCAAATCTTTATAATTTAAGTATAGGACTTACTAATGGAACTTATGATTATTATTGGAGTGCGTATGGTAATGGGACTTCACATTTATTTAATACGTCTGCATTAAGAAGTTATACTATAAATGATACAGCTGCAAATACTGCTCCTAAAAATCCAGTTCCTAAAATAAATTCTAGTGATTATTCAAACAAAAGCAATCAGAATTTATATTGTTATGATATATTATCAGACCCTGATGCTGATAATAGAATGAATGTAACAGTTCTCTGGTATAATCAAACTTCTCTGCATTTGATTAGGGATTATAATCAAAGCTATGCTAATGCAACTGCATTTAATGCAATGCTTAATGCTGGGAATACAACAAAAGGGGAGAACTGGAGTTGTTCAATGAGATTATTTGATGGGACAGCTTTTAGTGACTGGATTAATTCATCAAATTTATCAATCTTAAATACTCCGCCTCAAGTGATAACTGTTTTTAATAATAGTGCAACTGATGTTTCAACTGGGCCTACTGAAGCTCCTGCACTTACAAATGTAATTATTAATTTCAGTGTTTATGACGATGATGGTGCAGGAGATTTAAATTTAGGCATAATAAATTTTTCATTAGCAAACGAAGATACAAGAGAAAATGCAAGCTGTGCTAAAGTTCAGGCATCAGGAAGTTATGCTAATTATTCCTGCAATGTAACAATGTGGTGGTGGGATGCAACTGGCGACTGGTTAGTTAATGCTTATGCTAGTGATGCTGATTCAGGTTCAGATGTGAATACTTCATCAACACTTTATGTAGGTTTAAGAACCTCGTTTGTTATGTCTCCTTCTGCATTAACATGGTTAGGTATTGGTGCAGGTGCAACAAACCAGACATCAAATAATGACCCTTTAGTTTTAAATAATACAGGTAATGACGATATAACTGCTGATAACATACAAATAAATGCAACTGATTTAAAAGGAGAAACTGATAGTAATCTCGGATTATGGGCAGGAAATTTTTCAGCTTACTGGGCAACTGGTGGGGCAACTTGTATAGGAGCAAATTGTCTTGAGTGTGCAGGAACAGGGATGAATAAAAGCACATTAACAGGAGTGGTTGGAGCAAATTTAAGTGCAGGAAATTATACTAAAAATGATGGACATACAGGACAAGAACAAATATATTTATGTTTAAGATATGCAGGAGCTGAGCTTACAATTACTCAGCCATATTCAACTTATGAGCAGGGCTCGTGGACAGTTAAAATTATTTCTGCTTTAGCATTAGTTTATGTTTCTGGAAGAAAAGTTGCAAGAAAGAAATTAAAAAAGAAAAATTTGCATGATGAAAACCTTAATGAAACAATAAATGTTTTTGTATCTAAATTAAAGCAAGAATATTTGTTAGATGATAAAGAAGTTGTTAGAAGAATAATAAATAGACTAAGAGACGAATATAATTTAAGCAGAGATGAGATAGATAAAATAATAAAACAAGAGGAATTTGAGATTCCCGTAGCAATATTCTCCAAAAAACTTGGATGCTTGGAATCTTTGACTAAATATATGAAAGAAAATCTAAATATGAGTTATCATGAAATTGCAAAAGAGTTGAATAGAGATGACAGAACAATATGGACAGCTTATAAAAAATCACAGGAAAAACAAAGAGAGTTATTAAGTATTAAAGAAACAAAAGTATTATTGCCAATCTCAATATTTAAAGACAGAAGATTTACTGTATTTGAATCTATTGTTTGGTATTTAAGAGGAAAAGGAATGAAATATAGTGAAATAGCAGAATTGCTTGATAGAAACCAGAGAAATATCTGGACTGTTTATTCAAGAGCAGTAATAAAATTAAATAAAAAGGTTTAAAAATAGGGGAAAATGAAAAGCCCAAACTTTTTAATCGAAAGTTTTATATAGGTTTGCTGTATAATCATATAAGATTGCTGTATAAATAGATAAAAATAATATGATTACAAATAATGAGAAAAAAGTTTTGAAATTTTTATTGGCTCATTTTAATAGCGATTACTCTATTAATGAAATTGCAAAAAAGTGCGGTTTAGCACCGAATGGAGCTTATGAAATATTAAAAAAATTTGGAGAAAAAGAAATATTAACTTCTAAAAAAATAGCTAATTCAAAGTCATATAAAATTAATTTTGATAGTAGAGAAACAAATAATCTATTGGAGTTGGCATTAATACCCAACTATAAAGAACCAAAAATAAAATATAGATATAATGACCTAAAACCTTTAGAAAATATGACTAATCTCTGCATAATATTTGGTTCATATGCAACAAAAAAAGAAAAACCCAATGATATTGATATTTTATTTGTTATAAAAAAAGGAGATTATAAAAAGTATTCAGAAGCTTTGGAAAGGGTGAAGAGGATTTTGCCTTTAAAATTACATGATGTTATTCAAACAAAGGAAGATTTAACCAAAAACATAAAAAAAGAAGAGAAATTAATTTTAGAAGCAATATCTGAAGGGATTATATTGTGGGGGCATGAATTTCTTATCGGGGTGATAAAAAACGCTAAAAAATAGTAAAGCTATTTTTAGTGTATCAAAAATTAGAGGATTTTTAATATGCAACTAAAAAATAAACTTGATGAATGTTTTAGACAAGGTGAAAAGGGAGGAGAACGCCATAAAGGGCTAAAAAATATAGGATTAAATGAATATTTGATTGATGAACATTTAAAAAAAGCAGGGCATAATTTAAATGCAGTTACAGAATTTAAAAATATTGGCTATTCTGATTGGTCAGCAAGTGCTGCTTTTTATGCTCTTTATCATTGTTTATTAGCATTACTCCTTAAATTTGGCTATCAATCAAGAAATCAAACTTGCACATTTGCTTTTGTTGAGGATTTAATCAACAAAAAGAAAATATCCTTAAAATTAGAAGAATTAAAAGAAATTTTTGACAAAGATGTTATAGAAGACTTGGCCCACAGCGAAAAAATACTGGATATAAGAGAAAATATGCAATATTCATTTAAAACTTCAATGGAAGAAGAGGAATTTAACAAATTATTTGGAAGAACAAAATTATTATTTGATAAAATAAGAAGAGAAATAGAAAAACTGCAAGAAAGAAATTAAAAAAGAAAAATTTGCATGATGAAAACCTTAATGAAACAATAAATGTTTTTGTATCTAAATTAAAGCAAGAATATTTATTGGATAATAAAGAAATTATTAGGGCAGTAGTGCAGAAATTGGGCTCTAAATATAATTTAAATAAAAAAGAGATAATTGAGATAATAAAACAAGAAGAGTTTGAGATTCCTGCTGCAATATTCTCCAAAAAACTTGGATGCTTGGAATCTTTGACTAAATATCAAAAAAACAATGTGCCACCCACACATAAATGTGTGGGTTTGTGACAGGCACTTGTTTTTTGGATGCAAGAGAAATCTTTTATGGATTTCTCTGCACAGAAATTCTGTTAATTTCTTGTGCTCAAGGCACACCACACTATAAATAGTGTGGTTATCATCAAGTGCCTTGACATATGAAAGAAAATCTGAATATGAGTTATCATGAAATTGCAAAAGAGCTGAACAGAGATGACAGAACAATATGGACAGCTTATAAAAAATCTTTGGAAAAGCAAAAAGAGTTATTGAATATTAAAGAGAGGGGAATGTTATTGCCAGTTTTAATATTTAAAGACAGAAGATTTACTGTATTTGAATCTGTTGTTTTGTACTTAAAAGAAAAAAGAATGAGATACAGTGAAATAGCAAAATCACTTGATAGAAACCAGAGAAATATCTGGACAGTTTATTCAAGAGCAGTGATAAAATTGCATAAAAAGGTTTAAAAATAAGAGAATACTATTTTAAGGAGAAAAAGAGGAACATGAAACAGAAAAAGACGATTTATTTGGTGGGTTTATTATTTATGATGTTTATAGTGTTGGCAAGTCTTATGCTCTTTACTAATTTTTTTAGTGGATTTAAATCTACAATTACAGGAATGGCAGTAGATACACAGACAGTTACATTAAATATTACTGTTGGAGTGCCACAAATTATTTATGTATATAATAATAGTGCTAAAGATCTTTCAACTGGACCTACTGAAGCTCCTGCAATTACAAGTGTGGTTATGAATTTTAGTGTTTATTCTCCTTCTGGTGCGGGAAATCTAAATGATAGTACTGCAAAACTAAATATTTCGCTGGCAGGGCAGACAGCAAGAACAAATGCAAGTTGCGCAAAGATTCAGGCATCAGGAAGTTATGCAAATTATTCCTGCAATGTTACAATGTGGTGGTGGGATGGAACAGGTGACTGGATAGTTAATGCATATATTAAAGATAATAATAGCAATTCTGCTATTAATACCTCAACAACATTTTATATAGGTGAGAGAATAGGATTTGTAATGTCTCCTTCTACATTAAGCTGGACTGCTATTGGTCCGGGTGCAACAAACCAGACATCAAGCAATGATCCTTTATTATTGAATAATACTGGTAATGATGTTATTGATGTTGATAATATACAGGTAAATGCTACTAATTTGCATGGGGAAAGTGATGATGCAAAGGCATTATGGGCAGGAAATTTTTCTGTTCACTGGGCAAGTGGCGGTGCTGCTTGTGCAGGAGCAGGATGTGTTGAGTGTGCAGGAACACAGATGGTTAAAGCCACACTTACAGGGGTTGTTGGAGCAAATTTAAGCGCAGACAATTATACAGCTAATAATGGGTATCAGGGACAGGAGCAGGTATATTTATGTTTAAGATACGCTGGAACTGAACTTATAACTCAATCATATTCAACTTTTAATGAATCTACATGGACAGTTAAAATAGTTTAAATAGTTTAAATATCATATAAATATAAATAAAAATGAAGGAAACTGCGTTTCCTCTCACACACCTTCCTTAAGGTAAAAACTTAATAAAAAAGCAAAAATGAAACAGAAAAAATTTGCAAATGAATTAAGAATTTTAATTATCCTAATTAGTTTTATATTACTGGTGAATTTTATATCTGCTTTTGGAATTGGATGTGCTTATCATAAAGCCCGCCCATTAGAAATTTATGTAGGGCAAACTGAAAATGTTAAAGTTAGTTTGCAGAACATGGCTGGAAGTGAGACTGTAACTTTAAGAGCAAGAGTATTAAAAGGTTCTGAAGTAATACAATTAGCTGATTCTACAAATGAATATACTGTTCCTGTTGGAGGAGAGCAAATAGCTAATTTTAAAGTAACTATTCCAGATAGTATAGAAATAGGCACTACTTATCCTATTGAACTGGAGTTTGCTACTATTACAAAAAGTGAATCAGGAACATTTGCTCTTGGAAGCAGTGTTGGAAAAACATTTGACGTTATTATAATAGCGAGCCCAGAAGAGAAAAAAGCAATGGAAATAAATAAGAAGATTATTACTTACTCTGTTTTAGGTGTCTTGGCATTATTAATCATAGTCATTGTTATAATATACTTTGTTAAAAAGAAAAGGCAGGTTAGCAAATTTAGTAAACCTGTAATTAAAAAAAGCCGAGTGAGATAGTTTTTTATTTGAAATTATTCTATAATCTGCCTTGTTTATTCATGGATTGATTCGTTAGTTTAAATTTTAATTTGATTTATAAAAACTGATGAACTATATTTATTTAATTGTTAATTTTGTATGAGTTTATTTTTTTCATTATTTATTTTTTGTTTATCTGTTAATTAGTATTATTAGCTCATCAATAGGATTGATTACACTACTTTATTCCAGTAAGGACTAATTTAAGTTTTAAACAAAATTTAAATATCCTTGTTTATTACTTAATTTATGAGAAAGAGGGATATTTTATTTTTTTTGATAGTTATATTTTTTGCTGTAATTATTTTTGCTGCAGGCATAATATCAGGACAGGCAATTACTGGAGATACAGTGCTGACTGGAAAGGCAGCAGCTCAGGTATTTGGGATGAATATTTCAGTTATAGGCCCAGCGCAAATTGTAATTTTAAATCCTAAAAATCAAACTTATCTGATTAATGAATCTTTTTTGCTGAATTATACAAAAAGCGGGGCACAAAGTGTTTGGTATAATTTAGATAATGGCGAGAATACAACTATAACTTCTGTTTCTTATGCTTATTTTAATACTTCTCAGGGCGCTCATTTGTTGCAGGTATTTGCAAATAACAGTTATGGAAATGTCAGTTCAGTTAATGTAAGCTTCTTTATTAATTCAACAAGATTCAGGATATTATATGAGGAGTATAATAACTCTTATAAAGGAAGTTCAAATGATTTTGCAAGATATGGTTATGAATCTATGCAGAATTTAACCGGAGTTATTTTAGAACATAGCTCTTTTGGAAAAATTGGTTTTAATAACCTAATTAATTTAACTGATGATTTAGATTCAAGTGATAATATCCTTGATTTAGATAGCAATACAAATGTTTCTTTTAATAGAATTGAGCTAAATGAAACTGCTTTGCCTAATTTTAACAAGTCTGCTACTCTCTGGCTTTATGGTTTAAGTTTTACAAGTCCGCGCATTTTAAAAGATGGCTCTGTCTGCCCATTAACAGTTTGTACAAACGAAAGTTATTCTGGCGGAACCTTAAAATTTAATGTTACTGGTTTTTCTGTTTATTCAGCAGAAGAAACTCCTGTAACTTCTGTAACTCCTCCTCCAAGTGGTGGAAGCGGGGGTGGCAGAGAAACAAAAGGGTTTAGCGTGGATAAGGAAAATATAAAAATTTCTGTCAAAGAAGGGGAAACAGGAACTGAGCAAATAACAATAAAAAATACAGGCAGTCAAAAAATAACAATAAAGATAACTGCTCCACAATTTGAAGATTTTTTAAAAATAAGTGAATCATCATTTGAATTAGAACCGGGTAAATCAAAGATAATCTTGCTTGATTTTTTGGCAAGAGAAAATACAATACCTGACTTATATATAGGAAAAATAAATATAGAAGGAGAAGGAATAAAAAAAGAAATATTAACTGCATTAGAAGTTGAATCAAAAAAACCATTATTTGATGTAAAAATAGAAATTCCCAAGGAATTTTTAATAATCGAGCCAGGAAAAGATTTGCTGGCAGCTGTAACTTTATTCAGCATGGGAAAATATGGAAAAGTAGATGTTAATGTTGAGTATATAATTAAAAATACAGACAATAAAATAATCGCAAGTGAACATGAAACAATTGCTGTTGAAACGCAGGCAAGTTTTATTAAAAGATTCAAGATGCCTGAAAATGCAGAAAAAGGAGATTATTTCTTTTATGTAAAAGCAACATACGCAGGAGAAACTTCCAGTGCAAGCGCACGGTTTACAATAGGCAAAGAAATAGGTTCAACTGGAAAAAATGTATTGATTACAGCAATAATCTTTATAATCTTGATTTTAGCAATAATATTATTTGAAATGAAGAAATTAAAGAATTTACTTAAATCTAATGTCTCTCTAGATGAAAGTATTCTTGCTAAACAGGGGTTAATAAAAGTGAAAGGAGGTGGCATAAAATGATAGATATAACTGGGTTAATAACAAATCCAATGGTTAGTACAACAGGCATTGTTATTGGAATAATAAATATAGTGATTATCATAATTAGTTTGATATATGGGATATGGTTAACTTTTAGATTTGCTGGCAGGCTAAGAGCTGCGCTTATTTTTTTAATTCTGGCAGTATTAGTTGTACTAATTCGAGAGGTTTTGGTTCTTGTTGGGATTACAGCTGAGAGCTTTGTTGTTGGAATTATGAGATTACTAATAGTTTTGTTTATACTCTTTGCAATTATCAGCATGAAATTAATGGTTAACTATTTAGATGGAAAATATAAAGAATAAAGAATGCCTTAGAACTTACTTTGATTGGGATTTTTGATTAAAATCCCTGCAAGTGGTTTATCTTAAATACGTAACTTCTTAGATAATGCCTACTAAGTTGTTTAGACAACATTTTATGTAATTTAAAAATTAAGCAAATACCGAGCATTAAAATACATAGCTTAAATATTAATATCAAATCTTAAAAGTTGTTGTAACTAACTTGCTTTTGGCTAATATTTCACTAATTTTATTTTTTGTCAAGAATATTTTATCAAAAAATAATAGAGTTATACAAAAAATTTTACAGTTTTTAATTTGAGAGGGAAGTTTTATGGTTTAGTGTAGTTAAACTTTATTTCTGCAGAGCCATTCTTCTTGGCTGAGTTTTATTTACTTTATCAATTTGAGTATGTTTTATTTGTTTTGCCTGAGCTTCAAATGTTTTTTCTGCAACTCTTCAGAATTTGTCAAGCATTTCCTTGGGAGATAAAACCTTTGATGGAAAGACTTTTTTAAGTACTTTATCCCCTGAAAAGATCGGGCAATCTAATTTAAGGGAAAGCGCAAGATATTGCACATCTTTTAGGTGCACAGAAAGCAATTCTCTAGCTTCTAATAGAAATTCAGAAAAGTCTGATTTGGGTATAAATGTAATCTGTTCAAGCACAAATTCTAGAACCTCTTCAAATTCCTGCTTTGATAACTTAGTTCTTTTAAAAAACTCTTCTTTATGCTTTTCTAATTCTGTTAATAAAAATTCAGGAGCAAGAAACTCAAATTTATTAAATAGGTTATTAAGGCTAAAAACATTAAAAGAATTCCCATTGCCTAATAGTGATGAGAATATAACATTAACATCTACTACGACTTCCTTGTTTTACAAGTACCTTTGTGATAATGATATATTAACTTTGTCAGAGAGCTCTTCTACATCTTTTTCATTGAACTTTGATTTGTTGACAATCCTTTGCAATCGAACTATTTTGTCTAACTTAGACTTTATTACTTTACTAACTAATATGGACCAGTCTATATTTGGCACTTGTCTGACAAACTTTAATTCTTCAGGTATTCTGACTATAATATCTTCCATGGATTTAGAGAGTAATAATACCTATAAAAAACTTTCTATAGACAGATATTGTAAAGTTATCATCAGCTGTTCTTTTTTGATTATGATTAAATATCTTTCTTAATGTTTAGAATGAAATATAACATAGTTTTTTAAAAATTTAATTATCATCGATAAATATTATTAAATTCCAATTATTAATACTTTCATGATTTTCAAAATGAGTAAGTTATTATTTGTAGATTTTAAGAAGATTTGATTAAAGTGACGTTAAGTTGACAATATCCTATAGACAATTAAAACTTTATTTCTGCAGAGCCATTCTTCTTGGCTGAGTTTTATTTACTTTATCAATTTGAGTATGTTTTATTTGTTTTGCCTGAGCTTCAAATGTTTTTTCTCCAGCTTCTTTTATTGCTTCTGCTTTTTCAACTTCCTGTTTTTTGTCATTTTCTTCATCTTTTATCTTATTAATTTAATTATTTCTCTATAAAAATGGTTTGCTCTTTCTAAAGATGTCTTAGCTTTTGTTTCTATTTTTGTTCTTTCTAATTCATAAGTAAATATTCTTCTCTTTTCTCTCTCAGAATCAAAACTAGTAATTAATTCTTTTGCTTTTTCTTCTGCTCTTTTAATAGCCTCTTTTCTTCCAAGTAATTCTTCTGAATCCTCAAATGCTTCTAAAAATTGCTCAACATACTCTTTTGCTATCTTGTTAGTTAAATAAAAATAATAAACAAATGCGTCAAAAGTTAACTTGTGAATTCCAATTTCTGATTTGATTTTTATTCCAGAACTTGCAAGTAAGGCACTTGCCATATAAAACATTGAATAATAACTTGAATTAATAACCCATAAAAATCCCTTTAGATTTGGAAATCCTGTTGCATCCTGCAATTCAGAGTTAGTTGATACTTTGTATAATAATTGTGCAGAACTCAAGGAATCTTCTGCATTTTCTTTAAAAAAACCTGCAAGCTTTTTGTGATTTTCACTTTTAGTGACTATTCCTTCATTAACTAATTTAGGAACCAGTTTCTTTATTGCTCAAATTGGGTTTAATACCCCGTAGCTTGCTACGATTGTTTTCCAATTTAAGGCTTAAAGAATACCCCACAGCTTGTTGTGATTGGGATTCTTTATTTCTTCAATTTTTTTATTGTCTAAAGCCATTTTAAATTTAAGTAGATATTAGTCTATAATAATCTTCTGCTCCAAAAAACAATATATGTTTATTAAGTGTTTCATTAATTACATTTAGCTTTTCTCTTTTAGTAAGCATTTCTTTTACACTTTCTTTGCTGATAACATTACAATCAAAATTTCCATATTTTTCTGATATATTTTTAATTTGCTTTTCTATTTTTTCAATATCTTCCAAATTTTCAATTATCATTAAAATGTCAATGTCAGACCTTTTTTTCTGCTTTCCTTCTACAAATGAGCCAAACAGCAATAAGTTAAAAAATCCTAAATTAATTTTCTTTATTATTTCATCAATAAACAAAGCAATATCTTTATGCTTTTTTAGAAATTCCTCTGCCCTCAGAGATTCTATATAAGCTAAATCCTTATGATTTTCTTTATAATTCAGAGAAAAATTTTTGTGTTTGTCCTTTACTAAAAATTTATTTTCATATAAATTTTGTAAGGCTGAGTAAACAATGCTGTAGTTTTGTTTTATTTTCTCAGCTATTTCTTTTATTGTAAAAGATTCTGTTATTTTTGAGCAAAATATTTTTAAGATTGCTATTTGCGTTTTTGTGAAATGCATTTTATTTATCTAAGTAAATAATGTTATTTATCTAAGTAAATAGAACTTTATAAATCTTTCTTATTAGGAAATAATTTAATGTTTGTTAAATAACTTGCGTTTGGATTTAAGAGATGTAATTATATAACCAACTTTAGTATTACAAATTTTATTTTTGCAGAGCTTTTCTCTGAATTATTGGTGCTTTAATTGGCTTAATATGTTTCATTTGTTTTGCCTGAGCTTCAAATGTTTTTTCTCCAGCTTCTTTTATTGCTTCTGCTTTTTCAACTTCCTGTTTTTTGTCTTTTTCTTCATCTTTTTTTTCTTCTGCATCTTTTTTTTCACTTTCAACTGTTTTTTTAGCTTCTTGTTTTTTCTCTGCCTCTGCTTTTTCCTTTTTGTCTTTTTTTATTTTTTCTGCTTCTTTGCTTGATTTTTCCTCTCTTGCAATCTTGAACTTTAATATTTCAGGAATTTCTGCCAGAGAAACAATCACATTTTCCCCTTGTTTTTTTGCTTTTACTTTTATTTTTGTAGGGGGATTTTGAATTCCCCTGAACCATAATTCCTGGTTTAACCATTTGTCAATTTTGACTTTTTTAACATCTCTTTCTGGAATTCTCATATGCTTTGCAATAAACTGCTTAACTGCTTTTACTGCTTTGGGAGTTCTTTTGTATTTAGGTGCTTTCATAATTTCCCTTCTAAGATTAATAATATATTCTCTTTCAACTGGTGTTTGTTTTGTTTTTGCCACTTTATTTTTTATTTATTCTTTTTTGAAATCCTGTTATAATCTTCCTTGTTTATTCATGAGTTGGTTTATTTGTTTTACTTTTTTGATTATCTGGATTTACATATAATCTATCTTTTTTGTTTATTTTTCATTTTATTAAATTTTGTTTAAGGAAGTTTCGTAACCAAGAGAATCAAAGATTCTCTGGTCCCAAAAAACCCTAAAAGTTTTTTGTGGAAAGAAACCATAGGTGTCTTTTACTATCCTAAGTGTTTCTTCCCAATTATTCGTGGTTTAATTTTTAATTTGCTTGTTCTCCAATTTCTTCTGATTCTTGTCATAGCTGAAGGATGAACTTTTTTTCCTGAGCCGTATTTTCTTACAACTGCCCAAAAAGGCGCCCACTTTGTTCTTCTTCCTGCTTTTCCAAGCTTTATTTTTTTCTGCCTTTGATGTTTTGGAACTGTCATTTTAAACTGCAACTCTTTGGTTTTCTTTTAATTCAACTTCTGCTCTTTCTCTTAATATACTTATTAATCTAGCTATATTACCTTCAACAAGACTAATATATGCTTTATCTTCATCAGGTGATTTTTCAGGTCTTTCAATAGTAACTTGAACAAGAAAATCATGTGTAGGTGAACTCAATGAATGAAAAGAACAATCTTTGCTTTGATAACCTGCATGATATCTAATTTCCCTATTAGTTTCATGGCCTGCATTAACTCTTTGTAAATATCCTTCAATTCTTTCAATAGAATCTTTATTTCTTAAAACATAAGTTCTCATTTTAATCAATACCTCTTGATTTTAATTTATTAAGTTTCATTTTTATTTAATTCCCTCCAATAGCTTTTTTCCTTTATCTGTTAAAATTCTTCCTGCCCTTCCTGTTTTTGTTTTTTCAATTAACCCTGCTGTTTCAGCCTGCTGAAGTATAACTCTGATTATTTTTCCTGAACCTTCTCTAAACCTTGCTGGCCTTACTCCTCTCTTTTTTCTTCCGCCATATCTTACTTTTAGCCTGTTTACTCCTGCTGTTTTTCTTATGTAAATCTGCCTTAGAATGCTTGCTGCTCTTTTTTGCCAGAAATCAGGCTCTTGAATTGGCCTTTGTCTTGCAACACTTGATTTTACAAAATAGCTCCATTCAGGTGCCTCAAACTCTGGGAATTTTTTTAGTTCTTCAGCTAATTTAGCATTAAATTCTCGATGTGGCAGGTTATAGATTGTCATTTTTTATTTCTTAGTTTCTGTTTTTAATTTAATTGAATACTCATATAGTACGATGCTTTACTGGATAGTATGTTTTACTAAATACTAATCTTTCATCTGCTTTACTTAAGACTATTCTTTCATCTGCTTTACTAAATACCAATTTTCTATCTTCTTCAACAATTTCTCTATATATAGTTTCCATTTTATACTTTTTATTTTTTGATTAGCCATGCCTTTCGGCATTAGAACAGTTATTATTTCATATTCTATTATTTTATAACTGTCAAGCTTAATTTATTTGATGCTGTAGGTTTATAAATTTGTTGGTTGAGTTCTTAAGAACTTTTCAAATCTTCTTTCTTCTTCTTGATGAGCTGCTTTCATAGCTTTGCTTAAATCTGATATAAATATTTTATGTGTGCTCAATACTCGAATTATTTCAGGATATAAATTATCTAATTTTTTTAGTAATCTTTCTGAAGTTTCTGCATAAAATTCATTTAATGTTCCTCTTGGCAATACATATGGTTCATCATCTCCTAAATAAAGTATATGGTCTTGTGGACTTCTGGCTGATTTCAATTTTTATTCTGCCATCATCATATAGTGGTTCTTCCATTTTATTTCATACTATCTCATGCTCTTGCGCCATTTTTTTATAAAAACTGTGAATCCAACAATCCTATATGTATAGTTGGTTCCTAATTCATTTAATATTTCTTCAACTGTTGTTTTTATTTTTTTCTTATCTCTAAATGAAGTTTTTAAGAAAACTAGCTTGACATTCTGGTGAGTTTTAAAATGGTCCTGTAGAATTTCAGATAGATTTTCTGGAATGCCATTTTTTCCTATCTGGATGCTTGCTATAGGCAACATAGTAAAAAGCACTTATAATTATCTCTATACAATCTCCCCTTAGTGCATTCTCCTTTCAGTTTGGTTAATAACATAGTTTTGAGTCTCCTGTTGGAAGAGCTTGCAGAGCTTGCTCGAACTTAACTTTTAGTTTTTCTGCGATTTGCTCAGCAATTTCAGCTTTATTAATATTTCCAGGAATTATAAATATAGCATTTTTTATATTGTAAGGAAGTGCGCGCAGTATATTTTTTTGTTTTGCCAAATATAGTTTTAGTTCAACTGTTCTGCTGTTGATTTTGCCAATAACTCCAAAAGTTCCCAATTTCATGCCTTTTTTCTTTACAATTTGGTTTGCTTTAAATATATCAACCAGAGTTTTTGCTTTTTTTTCTTTCCATGCTCTGCTAAAGCATGCTGTGAATATGGCTGTTTCTTCAATGTCTTTTTCATCTGTAGATTCTGATTCAATTATTGAAAATGGAGAACCTGGTGTTTTTGTATGCATGACAATATAATTTTTGCCTGAGCTTATTAAATTCTTAACTAATTCTTCATTTTGCAGGGCATTTTTTCCACCAACCACGAGTTTATTGCTAGAAGTATAAAACCATCTGTATTTTTCATGCTCCATAACTGACTTTTTAATGCCTTCTTCAACTGCCATTTTTATTGCTTTTTCCATGGTTTATTAGTATTGTTCTTGCTTATAAAGATTACTATCTCGAGGAGATTAGTAATCTTTTCAGTCTTTGAATTGGCTTATTATTCTTGAAATTATGCTATACTATTCCTTATTTTAATATGAGAAGATTCGCTTGTTTTTTATTTCTACATTTTTGTTTTGCATAGTATTTGAATTTTCATCACAACAATATTTTTAAATGAGCTTTTATACTATAATTTATGGAAGCGGTTATTACTCAAGAAAGAGAGTCTGTTAGTCAGGAAAGGAGTGCTTTAGATTATTTTGGAGGATTTGAGGCTTATCAGCAAAGACTGTATGAAACTATTTCAAAAGGATTATTAAAATTAACAATTGAACAATTATTGTATTTAGAAAGACGAAGTACTGGAAGAGTGTCTGGATTTGATAAAGGATTAGTTGATTTTATTAAAGCTCCAGTTTATATTACTGATGAAATGGCAAGTCGTCTAGAAACCCCATTACGTTTTAGCCAATTATCAATTTTAGGAGAATGTGTTCTTAAAGAAGATAGAGAATATTGGATGAAAAGAATGAAAGATCAAGGAGCTTTTTCTACTGGACCAGAATTAACCCCTGAATTCTTTATTTCACTTGAGGCTCTTGAAGAATCTAAAAAATTAGCTAAGGCAAAAAATGCTACTGGAGAAAAACCCAAATTTAAACTGCAGAAATAAAAAATCCCAATCACAGCAAGCTGGGGGTATTTTTTAAGCCTCAAACTTAGAACGCAAATCGTAGCAAGTTATAGGGTATTACACCAAGTTTGAGCAATAAATAATAGTTTTTTAAAGATAGTTTTCTTTTATTAATCATGATGCCCAACTCATTTGACATCCTTGGAAATATAGCAATTTTAAAATTTCCTGAAAAAACAAATAAAAAAGAGAAGATTAAAACTGCGCGCGAAGTTTTAAATGTGAATAAGTCTGTGAAAACTATTTTGGAAAAAACTGAAAAAGTTCATGGAAGGCTTAGGACTATTAAGACAGTTTATTTAGCTGGAGAAAGAAGCAAGCTTGCATTGTATAAGGAAAATAATTGCATTTTCAAGTTTGATGTTGATAAGACTTATTTTTCTCCAAGATTAAGCAATGAACGCAAAGAAATTGCTTCACAAGTTAAAAAAAATGAATCTGTGTTAGTTATGTTTGCAGGTGTTGCGCCTTTTAGTATTGTAATAGCTAAACTGGCTAAACCTAAGTTTGTTTATTCTGTTGAAATTAATCGAGAAGCATCAAAGTATGCTTTAGAAAATGTCAGATTAAATAAAACTTTTAATGTTGAAATTGTGCAGGGCGATGTAAAAAAAGTTATTCAAAAACAAGGGTTGATTGTTAAGGGAAAATTAATTCCCTTACAATTTGACCGCATAGTTATGCCGCGCCCTCAGCTAAAAGAGACTTTTTTAAATTTGGCTTTTAAAGTTATAAAAAAAGGTGGAATAATCAACTATTATGGATTTTCCAAAGACCAGGAAGAAATAATTAATTCAATTAATGAACAGGCAAAAAAAGCAAAAAAGCAAATAAAAATAATTTTAGTTAAAAAAGCTGGAAATATTGCACCTTATAAATATAGGTGGCGAGTAGACTTGCGAGTGATGAGTTAACATTAAATATCGAGCAAGTTTAGGAGCAGAGTAGATTTACGAGTGATTAATTAATATTATATTTCGAGTAGATCTATGAGCAGAGTAGATTTACGAGTGATGAATTAATTTTATATTTCGAGTAGATCTATGAGCAGAGTAGATTTACGAGTGATTAATTGATGTTAACAAAATCTTGGATTATTTGATAACTCCTTTCAAATGTGGCATTTCTTTTTCGATAAATTCTATAATCTCTTTTTTGAATTGTGTGTTTAAAGAAATACCTGTAAAATTAGGTTTATTATGAATAACTAACCAACCTTTTTTAAAAAGTTCTTTGATTATTTCTTTGATATTTTGAAATCTCTTAAAATGCTCTGTTCTATCATATTTATCACCCCAATTTCCTTTACTTCTTGCCAAAACCGACATTAGCTGGGCTTTTTCTAAATCTGATGCCATATAAACATAAATTTTGAATATTTTTAAATGTTTCTATTTTTGATAGTTTATAGTTATTAATAGAAAGATTTAAAAACTTGGGCTCTTTAAATTATTTAAATAAATTAAATCATTTAAATCAAAATGAAAATTAAAGAAAATAAAAGTTTTTTCCTAATGCAATTTGGAGATACTCCTCAGTTGAGAGTTCTTGATTTTTTGATAGGATTTCACTTCTTTGATTATCCTATAACTGAAATAGCAAGAGAAAGTAATGTAAGTTACAATTCTCTTAAAGTTTTCTTTCCTTATTTTATTCAGTCTGGAATTGTCTGTAAGACTAGAAAGATAGGGAAGTCTGATTATTTTAAACTCAATTTGGATAACCAGTTTGTCAAGAATTTGATTAAGCTTGATTGGAGCCTGACTAAAAGAAATATTCTTCCAGAATTAAAAGAAGAAGTTTGTGCTTGATTTATCAAGAAGCGGCTTTGACATTCAATCATTCTGTATAAGAGTAGAACTTTTTGTTATAAAAGTATTTAAAAGGACTGCTGATTTTTCTGATTCTTGAGAATATAAACTTTGATAATTTAAAATGGCGCAGTTATCTTTTAATGAAGACGGAACAATTTCTATTCCTAAATCTATAAGAGAAGAAATTCCTGATTTTAAGTTTAACAGGGATAATAAAGAAAATAGCAGAGATAAAAAAGAAAAGAAAGAAAACAAAGATAAGATAGACATTTGGGATGAGCAGGAATTTGATGATAAAAAATATAATTTAGATGATGATGTTTCTGGATTTAATTTGTATAAAAATAATAAAAAACTTGAGCCTCTTAAATTTTCAAATGGAAAAACTCAGGAAGATGTTGTCAAGGAAATAATTGAAAAGATTAATAGCGGCAAGAAAGTTATTTTTGTCCGCGGAGTTTGCGGGACTGGGAAATCGCTGATTGCATTAAACATTGCAAAGATTTTAGGAAGCGCAAGCATTATTGTTCCAGGCAAAGCTCTTCAAAAACAATACTGGAGAGATTATTCTCATGACTGCTATGTTTTAAAAGATGACCATACAAAACTTAAAATTAAAATCATTACTGGAAGGGAAAATCACAAATGCCTGTTTTGCAAAGGATGCAATGCAGCTAATTTTGAACTGCCCTGCAAGATTGAAATTAAAGAGCCAAATATTAAAAAGTTGAGGGAGTATCTGAAACAAAACCCAAGAGTCAGTGATAATTTGGAATTAAAACATATAAGAAGAATTTCTATTGCACCTATCTGCGCTTATTGGAGCCCTATTGCCCCGTCAGAATACGAACTTCCAATACAGGCAAAAAAAAGAAAATACAAAGGGCTTAAAGGAATTAATTTTACGCTTTACAACAGGAAAGAGGGGTGCAGTTACTATAATCAGTTTAATTCTTACATTGATGCAGAGGCAATTGTTTTTAATGCTGCAAAATATAAACTGGAAGTTCTGATGAACAGAAAGCCTGAAACAGAAGTTGAGATAATTGATGAATGTGACGAATTTTTAGACAGCTTTTCCAATGTAAGGAGAATTAATTTAAGCAGGCTTTACAATTCCCTGAATAATGTTTTTCCTGAAGATGATTCTTCAAATGCTGTTTTAGACAAAATTTCCAACTGTGTATTGAATATTTTGAAAGATTCAAATGTCCGCTCTGAAAAAGATATAAAGGAACTGAATCAGACAAAGATTTATGACTTGCTTAAACTTTTCATTGATAACTGCCAGATACTTGATTTTATCGATGAGGATAATTACTGCCTGAGTGTCGGAGAAACTGCCCTGATGTTCAGTGATTTTCTTGAGGAAAGTTATGTCAGTTTTTATTCAGAAGATAAAAGCTTAGTTGCAGAGGTTGTTACAACAAATCTCGCAAAAAAATTTAATGAGTTAATTAATAAAAGCAAGGCAATTGTAATGATGTCTGGAACAATTCATTCTGAAAGGGTTTTAAAAAATATCTTTGGGCTGGATGATTTTATAGTTATTGATGCAGAGAGTGTTAATCAGGGAAAAATATTCACTAAAAAAACTGGAATTGAACTTGACTGCAAATATGATAATTTTTTAAGCGGGAAATGTTCAAGGCAGGATTATCTTAGTGCTTTAAACCAGGCAATTGAACTGGCTCCAAGGCCGACTCTTATTCATGTTAATGCTTTTGATGATTTGCCCTCTCAAGATGAGAAAGAGAAGTATCTACTTATCAATTTAATTTCAAAAGAAAAATTTCTTAGTTTGCGAAATGAAAGCGATGAGAATGTTGAGAAATTTAAAAAAGGGGAAATTAAAATTTTATTTACAACTAAGTGCAGCAGAGGAGTTGATTTTCCTGATGAGCAGTGTAGGGGGGTTGTTTTTACAAAATATCCCAATCCGAATGTGCAGTCAGTGTTCTGGAAAATACTCAGGAAGACGCATCCTGGCTATTACTGGGAGTTTTACAAAGACAAAGCAAGGAGAGAATTTTTGCAGAAAATTTATCGTGGTGTGAGGAATGCAGATGATTATGTTTATGTTCTGTCGCCAGATTCAAGAGTTTTATGCAGTGCAGGGGATTTTTTGAACAAATGAGATAAAATATAATTTAGATGATTTAGAGGGTAAAACTATTAGATAATTCTTATTACAAAAAGTGTCAATAAATGACACTTTTCTAAACAACAGAAAAGTTTAAATATTAGCCATACCATATTTTATTAAATAAAAATGGCAAATGGAGAAAATATAACCAGGATATATGAAGCATTACTTAATAGAATTAATAAAGTATGCAATAAATCTGAAATAGTATTAATTATAAAAGAATATAATAAAAAATTTAATTTAAAAGTAAACATAGGTGAAGCTATTAAATATTTATCAAGACATAACTATATAAAAAGGATTTTTCTCAGCTTTTATTATGTTAATTCTTTAGATGAAAGGAAAAGAGGATATTGCAGATATGAAGATAGGGAGCTTTTGTTCTTAGTTTTAAATAAACTTAATCTTAAATGGTATCTTGGATTTTCATCTGCTTTATATGAGTCTGGGAAATCTTGGCAAGTTCCTATAGTCGTAAGCATTATTAATAATAAATTTAGTGGAGAGAGAAAAGTAATCGGCATTAAAATTAGATTCTATAAAATAAAAGAGAAATTAATTTTTGCTATTAAGCCAGTAAAGACAAAACATAATGTAAACTATTTTTACTCTGTTCCTGCTAAGACTTACCTTGATATGGTTTATTTTAGGGTTAGTGATAAATCTATTGAGGATAAAGATATTAAAAAATACATTGATAAATTTCCAAAATGGGTAGAAAAGAAATTAACATAGAGAAATATGTTTCTGAAGTAAAAAGAAATATGAACTTATCTGTTTCAGACGCTCTTATTGAAAAAGACTTGCTTCTTACATTAATTTTAGCAGAGTTTCAAAAACACGATGGTGTTTTTAATGAACTAATCTTTAAAGGTGGAACTCTACTGTCTAGAAATTACCTTAAATATCACAGATTTTCTGAAGATTTAGATTTTGTACATAAGGATTCTAGTGAATTAAGAAAACTTGCAAGAAATAAAAGGGAGAGGAAAATAAAACAATTCATAGATGCTTTTGTCCCTAAACTTAAGGAGATAGCTGAAGCATTAGAATTGGATTTTTCAATTGACAGAAGCGATCAAAAGTATTGCTATATTCTTAGTGGAAGAACAGTTTATACTCTCAAGCTTTATTATAATGAAAAAAGATACATTAAAGTTGAAATAAATTTTATAGAAGAAATGATAAATAATCCTGTTCAATTATCTATAAAAACAATAACGGATTTTTTTGATTCAAAAGAACTTATGTTTGTTCTTGGGCTTAAAATTGATAATTTTAAAGTTTTAAGCTATCCTTTAGAAGAGATTATACTTGAAAAGTACAGGGCAATATTAACTAGGAAAAAACTGCAGGAAAGAGATTTACTTGATTTATTCTTAATTAAAAACTCTCTTAAAGTAGATGTAAATGAAATTATAGAAAAAATAAAGAATTCCTCATTTATTAAACGAGAACTAAATAATCTGATTCAAGAAAAATTAAAATTACTTGAGCAAGGAATATTTTTTAAAAGTGAAGAAAAAATATCAGATTTAGCCATAATAAAATATAATTTAGGGGATTTTGAGAGGTTTGAAGATAAAATTAAGCCAATACTTATAAAAATATGTGAAGAATTCTTGGCAAAATAAAGTATTATTTCTTGACATTTGCAGGAAGTTTTAATGCATATCAGGGCGCGAGCGAGATAAATATATAAAGGTTATAACTATTTACTACTTGTAAAAATAAATGAAACACGGACAAGATGAAAATAACATTTGACAAAAAAGCAGATGCAATGTATATAGAAGTAAGTGATGAAGAATTTGCTACAAATAAAAAGATAGACAATTAAACAATTTTAGATTTAGATTAGGGTTCAGAATTTGGTTTCTACATAAGATTAAGATTATTGATTATTATCGTCGTTATGTTAGCTCATTTTATAGGCATAATATTTATATACTTATTCTTCGGTAATTAGTTATAAAAAGAGAATTTAAAAGAGATGAAAAATCGAAATAGCTATTTGAAAATATATTTTGTACTTTTTTTGCTAATTTGCGCAGGGAATTCTGCTTTTGCAATTGATGATCTGCTTGCTTTGCAGGGCAATGTTCAGCAGTCAGGGGTGAATCTTGATTCAGGAAATTTAAGTGTTTTGATTTATGATGCAATAACTGGCGGAAATTTAATTTATAATTCTTCAACTGATTTTAATAATGTAATTTCCAGCGGGAAATATGATGTGATGCTTGGAAATGGGACGCAGACTTTAACTTTGGAATATGGGAGAATTTATTATATTGAAATGTATGTTAATGACGAGAAATTTACTTTTAATGGCGCTAACAGGCAGATTTTGCAAAGTTCAACTGGACAGATAAATAACACTTTTATCGGTGTCAGGCAGGTAAATGAATCTCATCTTTCTTATAATATTAATTTAAGCAATGCAACTGGCTATTTATCTTCAAATTTGGTTGGCACAATTTCTCTTTCACAAATTTCTGGCTTGGAAAATGTTTCAATGACAAATCAGTCAACAACTTGGGATGCAGGAACAAATGTTTCAGTTGGTGCTACAGGCTGGTTTAAAGGAGCTTTTAACTGGGTAATAAGTTCTTTAACTGGAAGTTCTTTTGCAAGTTTTAATGGAACAGATTTATGGCTTAACACAACTTATTTTTATAATCAAACCATAATTGCAAATTCATCACAATGGATTGCTGATGGAAATAATATAAGAAACAGAAATTCTGGAATTGTAAATGTAACTAATGGGCTGTATGTTGCTGGGACAAGCGAGTTTAATGGCGGCTGGCAGAATAATGGGGTTTCAATAATTAATGGAGATGTTTTTGCGCAATCAATTTATGTCTTGAATATAACTTCGCTTGCTGTAAATAATATGAATGTAAATGGAAGCTTAATTCCTGCTGCGGGATTTAACAACACTTTTGATTTAGGAAGTGATGTTTGGCAGTGGAGAAATGCATATTTTGCAACAAATGTTTATGTTGGGGGGATTGCAGCTAAGCAGTGGCTTTACAATCAAACTCAAAGCGCTTATTTTTACAATATGACACAATCTGCTTATTTTTACAATATGACACAATCTGCTTATTTTTACAATATGACACAATCTGCTTATTTCTATAACATGAGCAATACAGCTTACTTCTATAATATGTCGCTTTATGCTGACAATTTTATTAAAAATGGAACTTACCCATGGTTTAGATATTTAAATGTTTCGGGCGAGATAGTCACAAGAAATATAAATATAAGTGGTGCTGGAGGGAGAGTTGGAATAGGAACAGCAAGCCCTTCTGCTCCTTTGGATATATACGACACCGGAACTGGAACATATTCTTCATCAGCAGCACCAACAGATACCTTACTTATTCAAAAATACAATAATGCCCAGAGTAATGGTGAGTATACCACATTGCAATTCGGAGTAACATCAGATAATGCAGCTCATAATGCCCGAGGGTTTATTACATTAGTGCAACCAACATTTAATGTTCACGCTGCTGATTTTGCCTTTACCCTTAGAGATAGTGCAGGGGCTTATGGTGAAAAGGTTAGAATTCAAAGCAATGGCTATGTAGGAATAGGAACAACTGCACCAACACATACATTAAATGTTGTTGGAAATGTTAATGTAACTCAAGAATTAATTGCAGGAACTTATATCAACATTTCAGGTAATGGAGGATATATTACAACAAAAGAACCTGTTGAAGAACAATTTTTTGGTTTTAAACTTAATGCTGGAGGTTCTGATGTTGCAACATTCCAAGCAGAAAGTAAACATGGAGAAGTTAGAATTGGTGGGATTAGTGAAATATATTATCCTACTTTTTATGCTGGAAACGTAGAGAGAATGAGGATTATGGCATCAACAGGCAGAGTCGGCATAGGCACAACAAGTCCCTCAGCTTTATTAGATGTTAATGGAAGTGTTAATATAATGAGTGGTGGAAATATGACAATGGGCAGCGGTAAAATATGGTGGGATGGCACAAATGGAAGGTTGGTTATACAGGTAAGCTAAACTTAGATAGTAACATTTAAATAGTTGCATTACGAGTATATACTTATGAGGAATTTTATAAACAGGACAAGAGAACTTGAATTTTTAAATAAGAAGTTTAATTCAAAACAGGCAGAATTAATAATATTGTATGGGAGAAGAAGAATTGGCAAAACAGAACTTGTCTTGAAATTCTGTGAAAATAAAGAATATCTGTATTTTATGGGCAGACTGGAATCTAAAGAAGATACTATCAAGAGATTTAATAATTTGCTTATAGAAAAGTTTAATGACAAAAAACTGTTAAATTCTAAATTACAAAATTGGGATTCTATATTTGACTATATAACTGAAAAATCAGAAAAAAGGATAATTCTTATGATAGACGAATTTCCATTTATAGCAGATAGGTTTCCAGAAATAATATCAATAATTCAGGACAAATGGGATTCAAAATTAAAAGATTCCAATATCATGATGATTCTTTTAGGTTCAAGCATCAGTATGATGGAAAAATACACTTTAGATTATAAAAGTCCATTATATGGGAGGAGAACAGGACAGTGGAAAATAGATAAAATGGGCATAAATCATTTAAAAGAATTTTTCCCAAATTATAAAATAGATAACATAATACGAATTTATTCTTGTTTAGATACTATACCTGGTTATTTAACGAAATTTTTATATGACAAAAGTCCATATGATAATATAAGAGAAAAAATGTTTTCGAAGGGGGAATTTTTATATGAAGAAATTGAAATTTTGCTTAGGGAAGAATTTAGGGATCCATCCAATTATATGTCAATTTTATCTTCAATTGCAGGAGGATTAACAACATTTAATGATATTTATAATAAGACAAATCTTGATAAAAGTTTATTGTCAAAATATCTAAGTGTACTTGAAAATTTAGGTATAATAGAAAAAATAGTTCCAGTTACTGAAAGTTATAAATCAAAACTTAAGGCAAAGGGGGCTTTATACTCTCTAAAGGATAATTTCTTTGATTTTTGGTTTAGGTTTGTATATTTAAATAAACAGGAGCTTGAAAAAGAAAATTCAGAATTAGTCTTAAAAAATATAAAAAATGAAATTGAACAATATGTAAGCAAGAAATTTGAAAATTTTGCAGTGGAATTATTATCTATTGCAAATGTTAAAGAGTTTAATAAAATAGGAAGATGGTGGGATAAGGAAAGAGAAATAGATATTGTGGCTTTAAATGATTCTAAAAAAGAAATTATTTTGGGCGAATGTAAATGGCAGGATAATGTAGAAACAATGAAATTATTAAATGACTTAAAAGAAAAAGCAAAATATGTTAAATGGAATATAAATAAAAGAAAAGATATTTATATATTATTCGCAAAATCTTTTGATAAAAAAGTAAAGGAGTTTGAAGGAAATGAGGTTTATTGTTTTGATTTAAAGGATATGACAAATATGTTGGAAATAAAGAATTAGTTGAATGTGAATATAAGTGCTGGAGGAAATATGACAGTTGGCGGCGGTAAAATATGGTGGGATGATGCAAATGGCAGATTAGTGATACAGGTGAGCTAAGGCGAACTAAAGAATATTATGATAAAGATTTTAAATAGTTGAATTATGGGTATATACTTATGAGGAATTATGCTAATTCTGACAGCAGTTATACTACAGTGATTGGTGGCGGGAATATGTTTTTTTATGACGGGGAGGATTATGTTGAGATTGGAAATAGGAAAGATTTAAATACACTATCAACCTATTAGTTTATAGTTATAAACCAAATGGAGACAAATAATAAAACATCAGACAAGATATTAAGCATCTTAATTAAAGAACCACTTGCTGACCATAGCGCAACTTCTCTAGCAAAATCTTTAGGTATAACTAGGCAAGGCTTATGGAAAACACTAAATAAGTTGTCTAAAGATAAATTAATTTCTCTTAAATCCATAGCAGATACAAAAAAAAGTGTGCTGAATATAAAATTAAATTTTGAAAATCCAATAACTGAAAAAGTTATTTCATTATTATTAACAAAAGAGTCTCTAAATTATGAAAGGTGGAGATTTAATTTTAAAAGAGTTAAGGATTATTCTAAATTTATTATATTATTTGGCAGTATTCTTCATTCTTCTAAAGGAGCAAATGATATTGATCTGTTGGTAATAGTAGATAATAAGAAAGATTTCCATAAAATAGGCAAAATAATGCTTGAATTGCAACAAACTGAAATAAAGAAAATTCATTATATAGACATTACAGAGAAGGAGTTTAAAGAAGAGCTTAAGATTAATAAGAATAAGGCATATCTTGATGCTTTTAAGAAAGGCATTGTTCTATTCGGCCAGGATGATTATGTTAAATTTGTAGCAGAACTGAATAAAGAATGAAAATAGAACAAGAGCTAAAAGACTGTTTTAAAACAGCAGAAAAGAACGAAAAAGCAGGGATAAAGCATAAAGGTTTACTGGTAAGAAACTTTAATCAAGAAGAAGCAAAAGGATATATAGAAAAAGCCAAAAGAGAGCTTGAGCTTTGCAGTCTTTATAAAGATAAAGGATTTGACTATAAAATACCGGAAGAATGGTATTATACTCTTTATTATTGCGCTTTAGCAATTTTGTCTAAATTCGGAGTTGAATCAAGGAGCCAGAAATATACTGCTCTTTTTCTTAAATATGTCAAAGAGAAAGGTGTTATAGATTATGATAATGAGTTTATAGAAATGATTATTGTTCATGTAAAAAAAGGCGAAGTATCTAATGTTGACAAAAGAGAAGAAGCAAGGTATAGCCATTTAATTAAAATAGAAAGTGTAGAAAAAGAATATGAAGAAACAACTCAATTATGCAAAAAAGCTATTTCTCAATGCGAAGAAATAGTTTATTCAGATAAAAAGTTTGAAATACCCAAAGAAATTATTTTTAAAGAATAATTTATATAAACATTGGAGTATATAAAAGTAAATAAAAAGAGGGTAAAAAGAGATGGTAAAATTAAACAAAAAATACCTAACAATTGCAGTATTTATCTTTGTTTTAATGTTTATTGGGGTTGTTATTTATGCATCATTTTTATCAGCTCCTGCTGATAAAACTACAAATAATGATAAATTTACAGGCAACCTAATTCTTGGCAGATTTAACCCAGCAGATTATAAGCTAAACACAGTCGGTGAAGTTATAAAAAAAGACACTGGAGAGGTTATAAACAAAAGAACATACAATTCGCAGACTTATGCTAATTCTGATAATACTTATACTGCTGAAAGTATTTAAATATATGATAAATGATAAAAAGGTAGGGAAAAACATGGAAAAAGAAAGAAAAATGAGATTTTTGGGAGTGTATCAAAATCTGCCATTAAATGAAAGAAAAAATACGATTATTGTTTTAGAAACTAAAGAAAAAGATAAAATAAAGAAAGAGCCTATAAGCTGGGATATTGCTTTTATTGAAATAAAACAAGAAACGCCGATAGGGGAGAAAATTTTAAGTAAATTGATTAAATTAAACTTGATATAATTATAAAATGGAACAAGAAAAAATTAATCCTGAATTGAAAGAAATTATTTTATATAGACTTTTATCTTCAAAACTTCCTGATAACATACAAATTGCTATAGGAAATAGTTCTGATGGACCCATGAATATGCAAGAGATTATACAACATGTAAAAGATGAAGATGAAACTGGCAGAACAATAATAGAAATGGAGCTTAATTATCTTAAAGCATTAAAAGAAGGGATACTGTTTAGCTAGATGAAAAAACATAAATATAGTATTAATTTATATTTGATATACTAAAAAAGGTAAAATGAATAAGTTATTTTTGACGCCTGTCGAGATTTTTTGATTTTAATACTTTACAATGATTGGAGGATTATAAAAAATGGATAAAAAAGAGTTTGATTTTTTATTGAAATCTGGAGAAGGAATAAACTTAGAATTTAAAGAGTCATTTGATTCTAAGAGTCTTGCTAAAGAAATTGTTGCTCTTGCTAATACAGAAGGCGGAAGAATTTTTATGGGAGTTAGAGATGATGGAACAATAAAAGGAATTCGTATAACAAATAAATTAAAATCTGAAATTCAGAGTATAGCAAGAAATTGCGACCCTTTTGTAAATATTAAACTTGAAGTAATTGATAATGTTCTAATTATAAATGTAGAAGAAGGAATAAACAAACCTTATCGGTGTTCTGCCGGATTTTTTTTGAGGCAAGGAAGTAATTCCCAAAAACTTTCAACTGATGAGATAAGAGAATTTTTTAATAAAGAAGGCAAGATATTATTTGATGAAGCAATTCATCCAACTTTTAGTTTTAAAAATGGATACGATAATTTAAAGCTTACTAATTATTTGAGCAAAGCGAAACTAAGCAGAGTTATTTCTGATGAAGTTATATTAAAGAATCTTGGGGTTTTAACTGAGAATAAAAAATTCAAAAATGCCGGAGTTTTATTTTTTTGTGAAAATGTAGAGAGATTTATTCCTCAAGCAACAGTAACCTGCGTTCTATTCAAGGGATTAAATAAAACATTTATTCTAGATAAGAAAGATTTTCAGTTAGACTTTTATTCTAATTATTTAGAAGTTCTTAAATTTTTAAATGCAAATTTAAAGACAGTTTATAGAATGGAAGGTTTTGGTCCAAGAAAAGAAATATTAGAGATTCCAGAAAAAGCATTAAAAGAATGTCTAGTTAATGCAATGACTCATAGAGATTATTCTGAAAAAGGAGCTTATATTCAAATTGATATTTTTGATGATAGAGTTGAAATAAGCAATCCTGGCGGGCTAATTTTTAAAGAATCAGAATTTGGAACAAGAAGTTTATCAAGAAATCCTACAATTTTTAGCTTATTTAATAAATTAGAATTAGTTGAACATATAGGGAGTGGCATAAGTAGGATTAGGGAAGAGATGAAAAAGGCAGGCTTAAAAGAGCCAAAATTCCAATTTGGTAAATTTTTCGCTGTAACTTTATTTAGACCTACTCAAGAAGAATTGGGTAAGATAGCTGGAGAGATTACTACCCAGAAAACTGTGGAGAAAACTGTGGAGAAAACTGTGGAGAAAATTATAGAGTTAATACGAGAAAATCCCAGGATAACCCAAAACGAATTATGTGATAAAATAGGATTATCAAGAAGAGGTATAGAATGGAATCTAACCAATCTGAAAGCAAAAGGTATTATAATAAGAGTTGGTTCTGATAAAGGAGGTTATTGGGAAGTGCGAGAGAGTAAAAAGAGGCGAAAATGAGGTTAAATAAAAAATATCTTATATTTGGAATATTTACATTATTAATTGTTATTGGAACAATAATAATTTTATCTTCAAAATCAACAAATAAAATAACCAGCAACCTAATTCTTGGCAAATTCGACCCAGTAGATTATAAGCTAAATACAATAGGTGAAGTAATAAAAAAAGACACAAATGAAGTTATAACAAAAAGAACATACAACTCAAAAACATACCAAAATCTAGATAATAGCTATACTGCTGTTATTGGAGGAGGAAATATGTTTTTTTATGACGGAGAGGATTATGTTGAGGTGGAAAAAATCTCAATTCCCGAAATAAATAAAAAGATAATAACCCTAAACAAAAAACCAGCATCTAATTTATTTGACTTCGGTAATTACAAATTACATAAAGGAGTAAATGTTTCTATTCAGGAAAATGGGGATTTATTGGTTAGTGATGCAAATAATAAATTGCTTTCAGGTTTGCCAAGGCCGTTTAGCACAGACGCAGACAATAATACAATTATGAATGATTATGTAATAAAGATTGGTTCTTTAGAAAGTAAAAAAGATTTAGAAGCGGGGTTTGATAGGCAACTCAGTTTAAGAGTTGAGGTTGATGAGGAATGGTTGAAGAATGCTAAATATCCTGTGGTGGTGGATCCGACTA
>Ga0315284_10001990_pt1 | contig 29326 bp, 24 predicted proteins | sample YL17G09_16_MG_FD_203696 | JGI IMG/M metagenome (GOLD analysis project Ga0315284, IMG submission 203696) | Sediment microbial communities from Yellowstone Lake, YNP, Wyoming, USA - YL17G09_16 | ecosystem: Environmental > Aquatic > Freshwater > Lake > Sediment | place: USA: Wyoming | collected...
TCGGGTTCTCTACGTCGAAATATTCCTTCAACGCCTCATCCAGCAAATCTATCGGCTCAAAAATGCAGCCGATTGTGAACTTATGCCGGACCTCGAATAGTGCCTCGTGAATGGTCGCCAGCGCCATCTTCAAAGGCCCCGCCACAAACATCATCGCCTTTCTCGGCGACTTGCAGCGGTCGGCAAGCATCTCGGTATGTCCCGGCCACTTGGTCCCCGCCAGCTTCCAGCTTGTCTTGTTTATCGGCGCCGTTACAATCGCATCCACAATGCCGACTTTTGCCGCCTCAATGGCGTCGAGACAAAACCTTACAGACGCCTCGCCTGCAACCTTGTTAGGCGATTTAACCCACGGCGGAACGGAATATTCGTCATAATCCGCCACCATTACCTTGTGCGGATACTCTCTGCTGATTTTTTCGTGCTGATGCCTGCCCCAGTATGGCTCAATCTCAGCCCTGTCGGCGGCATAGCGGAGCTGCTCGTCCATTCCGAAGACGATGAACTTCGCCGCCTTGCGCAATTCCGGCTCAAACAGCGCCTTTACAACAACCTCCGGCCCTATCCCCGCAGGGTCGCCCATCGTTACCCCTATCACAGGCTGTTCATTTATCGAATTCATAACGGTTAGAAACCCAGTTCTCTTAATTTTTCTGCGGTCAGAGTTTGTTTCTGCGGCAAAATTTTCTCAAGCTGATTTTTCACCGTTTTTATAATTATATCAGTTTCGATATTCACAAGGTCGCCGACACTTGCTCTGCCGAGCGTGGTCTTTTCAAGGGTTTGCAGTATGAGCGCAACGCTGAAAGCCGTTTCCTCCATTTCCGCAATCGTCAGCGAAACACCGTCAACAGCAACCGAGCCTTTGATTACCATTTGGCCGAGCAGTTCAGGGCTTACCGTAAATCTCATAACGGCAAACTGCCCCTGATGCTCGATGGACTTAATCGTCGCTGCGCCGTCAATATGCCCCAAAACAAAATGGCCGCTGAATCGGTCGCCGGTCCTCATCGCCCGCTCAATGTTCACCTGCGATGATGATGTTAATCTGCCCAAAGTCGTTTTCACCAGCGTTTCTGCGCTTATGTCGAAATCCGTGAAGCTGCCGGCAAGTTTAGCGACCGTCAAACACGCACCATTGACGGCTACGCTGTCGCCGACCTTGATTTCATCGGCTAATTTGCCCAAATCTATCGTTAACATCGCCCCGCCGCCGCTCCGGCGAAACGATTTCACACTGCAAATTGCTTCTATAAGGCCTGTAAACATATTTCGTTACCTGTGTCTATGCTAAATCTATAGGGGCTAAAAGTCAAATAATTGCTTCCCTCTGCGGCAAAACGGCCTCTCAATAAGCAATTTAGACCGCCAAAATGAGAGATTTGCTTATTTCAAAATAGCCCCAAACAGGTTAAAAAACTATCGTAGAAAATACGAGACTGCCGAAACTAACGGGGTAACTTTTTAGGAGAAAAACAATGAAAACTCGAATTATGTTCCTGGGGATGATTGCAGTTGTGGTACTGTCAATCCTGACAGCGGTGTACGCCCTAACAGAGGAAAAGGAAATGAAAATGGGCAAACCTCATCATTATGGCTGTCCCTGTATGATGGCCGATGACCCGAACAAGAAGGAAATGATGGAAAAAATGGGTATGTCCGAAGGGATGATGGAGCGGTGCAGGATGATGATGCACACACGCATCGAAGTCGACTCCCCCGAGGCGCTGCTTGCTATAAAAGACCGCCTTGCGCTCACCGAAGAGCAGGTCGCCAAAATCAAAACAATCGCCGAAAAGGGCCGAAAGGATTCTGATGCACTGCTGACAGCCCAGCAGAAAGAAGTCCTGCAGAAGATGGCCGGCACCCCGGACACAATGATGAAAATGCACCACGAAATGATGCCGATTATGAAAAAAATGGAGATGAAAGAGGAAGCTATGGAAGAAAAGGGCAAAGAAACAACTATGACCGGCCAGTCCGCAAAGAAAGAGATGCCCGAGCAGACAACCTGCCCCGTAACAGGCAAGCCCATCAACAAGCAATACTGGACGATGTATAAGGGCAAGAAAGTCTATTTCTGCTGCCCGATGTGCAAGCCGGAATTTGATAAAGACCCGGAAAAATATATCAAAAACCTGCCGCAGTTCAAAGAATAACGCCCGGCAGAATACTTGACCAGCAAAGGCCGCATCCTCATAGCTAAAAGGGCTGGCTCTCCTGGCCGGCCCTTACTTTTAAAGCATACCAATTTTTAACCCCGCCCCAATCTTCACCCCCTCACCGCCGTCCCGCCTTTTTTTACTTTGTTATTCGAAATTCGACATTCGATATTCGTAATTCAATTCCTTCCCTCCTGATTTCCTGCCCGCCCTGCTTGCCCTGCGAAGCACTGCCGTTTAGGGCGAAGTAGGGAGCGCAGCCGAACGGGCGGAAATCCACGTTTAGCCCCGAAGCCTGCTTCGGGGTTTTTTTGTGCCCGCCTCAGGCGGATTTATCGCGGGCTTACTCCTTGCCTTTTTACTGTTTAACGTTATACTACCGCTTTAATACCGGAAGATGCGGCCCGCCGCAAAGAAGGCGGGTAAACTTTTGAAGAGAATAACGCCGATGAGAAAGCTTAGTGGAAAATAGAGGTTGTTCAATGTAGAGAAGTAGGCCGGGAAACTATAGAACATAAGGGAGTCTGGAAGGGATAATGTATGGGCAAGAGTCGTGATACTAAAAAAGATGTAAAGAAGAAAGCACAAAGAACGCTAAAAGAGAAACGGCTTGCGAAAAGAGCTAAAAGAGAAGGCTTATCCGCATATCCAGCATGAGTTCGGCAGGATGGGCAACATTAGTTTACCTGCCTAAAGGCAGTTGCTCCTGCGGATAATTGAACAAGCATCGGGAACTGCTTATACTGGCGTAAACACCTTCTGTTTCCCGTTTTATGCCGAATAGTCCCGAAGCTTCGGGACTATTCGGGATACAGACTGTATAATCATTGTTAGCTTTGTAGGATAAGAAGGTGTCTACATGAAATGAATCAAGCGCGAGCCGGGTAAAATGGAGGTGCTGAAGCTATTTGCTACGATCGGCCGTCAACACGGTTTCACACTCGGCGACAAAACATCTGAGACGCAATTCCTCGAAAGCGTTTCAGCCTCACTAATCCGCAACAAGGACAACCAGTCCCTGTTGCACGGGTTCCGCACCGAGGATCTTTTCCAATACGTCGCCGCATCCTTGGGCAAGTGCCTACTCATTAAACAGGAAGACACTGGAGAACCAATTGCTGTATCTGAGATGCAACCACCTGACTATCAACTGGTTCTTCAAGACAAGTCGCGTATTTTTGTTGAGGTCAAAAACTGTCACAAGAAACAACCACCTTGTCTTTTCACACTGAAGGGCGACTACGTTCACCGGTTGCTGCAGTATTCAAATCTATTCGATACGGATATAAGAATAGCAATATACTGGTCGGCTTGGAATCTCTGGACGTTGGTTTCATTAAAAGAATTTGCCGAAATCAATGGGAATTACCAAATCACGATGTTTGATGCTGTTAAGTCAAATGAAATGAACACTTTGGGAGACACGTCAATAGGAACGACTCCACCGTTGATTCTGCGTTTTATTGCAGACAAAGCGAAACCGTACTCCATCGATGACAAAGGATTTGCAAACTTCACCATCGGGGAAATTGAGTTTAGATGCGGGGCAAATGTCATCAGAGACAAGACTGAGCAGCAATTCGCATTCTATTTCATGCTCTGTGGTGATTGGTATACAGGTGCCCCCGAAGCGATAATCGAGGATAACAAGGTGGTCGCGATCGACTACATTGCAAAGCCTGAGACCACCACCCCTGGTCAGGGTTTTGAGATAATCGGAGCAATGAGCAGCTTGATTTCGCGTCGTTATCGAGACCTCGTTTTGACTTCAAGTTCAGGAGAGAGGATTTCTACTTCAGCCGAACCGGCAAGTCTGGGATTAATGATTCCGGAAGACTATAAGAGTAAAACGCTGCCATTATGGAGATTTCACCTTAAACCGAATCGCAAAAAAACCGTGGGATAAGCTAACAACGCCCTCAAGGAGACGGCGGACAAGCCGCCGCTCGTGATATGCTACGTTCCGGTGAATTCCGAGACGACATCGGGCAATTAAAGACGAATTGTCTGAGCAACTTGTGCCATAGGTACCTGTGCCATGGATAGAAGCTCTCGACGAACTGAAATCTTTGCTTTTTGATTTGCTTTTCCTGTTGCTATACACTACACGCTGTCCGCTACCCGTTCTCCGCCATCCGCTATACGTTATCTTTAATTTCAATCATTTTCGACGGTACCCCTTTTAAAAAATCCCAAAATCGCAAAAAACTTTCCAAATCCCCTTACTCTTTCCCGTAAGGGATGGCCAAGCCATATTTTCTAATAATTTATCTCTTCCCTGTGCCTCTACCGTCCTTCATAACTGACGTTTTTTTCAACCCAAATGCGCATGTCCGCCCAATTATGGGAAGATTCTACGTCCCGAGGTTGAGTGAAATAAAAAAATTTGTGAAAATCTGTCCCGAAGTATCGGGATGCCGAAGCTTAACTTCCTGAAGCCAGTCCCTTCGGCATGAAATCCGTGGCTAATTCTGGATTTAATACCTCTGTGAACTCTGTGGCAAAATAAAAAACCGTGTTAATCCCGTGTAAATACGTGTCCCCCTATGGCTAATTTTTCCTTGACTTTTCGCCGCTTTTATGCTATAATATTTTCTGAACTGAACGAAAAAGCAGGGGAAAGATTGTGATTCAAACTACCAATTTACCTATGACCATCAACCTAATTCAAAACTCTTTCATCTCTCCTACGCAAATCTCATACCAGCACCGGCTAAAATCAAACTTTTTTTGCGAACTTTTCTCATTTCTATAAAGTGTCCCCAAAACGCTACAAAATTCACCAAAACGATACTATTTTTCGCAATTTCGCACACATTTTTCGCATCTTTTCCAAATTTTTCGCATTTTTTCTCACTTTTTCACACTTTTTTCAGCCCCTACAATCGTTAAATTTTGCCCATCTTAACAAAAACCGTCCCCAAACCCCCCTGCCCATCTTCGAATTTTTTCTGCATTTTTTTGCATTTTTTTTGAACCTTTTCTGCCGCATCAGCGTAAAAAAATAAAAATAAGAAATTTTTCCTCCTTTCCTCAAAAATTTTAGTCTGAGCAAGGCGGCACTGCACGGAAATAGGCAGTGCCGCCTGCTTTTCATCACCCCAATAAAATCAGAATATATAAGGACTTAGCTCGATATGCTCTCTTCCAGTGCCGCCAGCACAATTTTTGCAGTGGAGACCTTATTTCCTGCCGGCCCGTGCCAGTGCAGTTCCGCATTTCTGCCGATTTGTTCTTCGATTTTCTTGCAGGCCAAAAGCACTGTCGCGTGATTTTTATTGCCGAGAAACCTGCCTACTTCCGGCGATGACATTTTGGTATGTTTTCTGGCCAGATACATACTGAAATGCCGTGCCATTGCTATAGTATTGTCTTTTTTCGAGGAATGTATATCGGCTGTGCTGGTTCCGAAATATGCGGCAACGGCTGCTTCGATATCTGATATATGTACAATCGGGTCTGTTCTGGCCAGATGCTCAGCAAGCACCGCCTGTGCCATTGTAAGATTGATTTTTTCATTTTGCAGTGACGACAGGGCAATCAGCTTCAGCAGGGCCCCCTCCAGCTCCCGCACATTATTACGCAGATGTTCAGCGGTGTATCTTATTACCGGCTCAGGGATGGATTTCCCCATAGCTTCTGCGTATTGTTTGCAGATTTGGCATCGGGTCTGGAAATCCGGCGGGTCTATTTTCACCACCATTCCCGAGACAAACCTGTTGACGAGTTTTTCCGAAAGCTGGTTTATCATTTTCGGGTGAGAGTCGGATGCCAGGACGACCTGTTTGCCGGCCAGGTTGATGGCGTTGAAGGTGTGCAGAAATTCTTCCTGTGTAGATGGTTTGCTGGCCAAGAAGTGGACATCGTCGATGGCTAACAAATCCGTTTGTCGCATTCGACGCCGAAAAGCCTCCAGCTTTTTTGTCTTCAAGGCCAGGATGAACTGATTGGCGAAATCTTCCGCTGACAGATACAGCCAATTAGTTTCCGGGCGGTTTTTGCACACCGCATTACAAATCCCTTGCAGCAGATGTGTTTTGCCGACCCCATACCCTCCGTGAACGAACAGCGGATTAAAAGAGCTTTGGTTTTCGCCGGCGACCGCTTTGGCGGCGGTGTAGGCCAGCTCATTGGAACGTCCGACTATGAAAGTATCGAGGCTCAGCCTTAGTTTTCGCCCTGTTGCCGGTTCCTGCCTGACTGTCCGGCTGATGACTCGATTTTTGGTTTTTTCTGCCGACCGTATCGGTGAATCAAGATGTGTGCATCTGTGATGGCCGGTAAGTTCCGGGTCTATGACAAACGTGAGCTTTTGTTTTTTTCCGGTAACGTTCTGGGCCGCGTGACTGATTTCGTCGGCAAAGTGACTTTCGAGCCAGCCTGCTATAAAAAGATTTGGGACACCGATTTTTATGCACCCATCGGCAAGGGTAAACCTGGTGGAATTCTTGAACCATATTTGATATTTTTGCAGCCCCACGTTTTCAGCAAGAACCTCATTAATTGCGCTTATTTCATCCGTGATTATGCGCTCCATCAATAGCCTCCTTTATTACTCAGCGATTTTCCCCTCATGGGAAATCAGAGCCTGATATTATTGGCAGTGACAATACAAAGCAACGTCGTTTTAAACGTTTTTTTTCCACTTTATGGAGGTCCCTGTCGGCACTGATGTTGTGAAAGGGAATTTTTTGTTTTTAACAGGTTTTGAACATCGCAAGTGCTGCTTGTGGAAAGAAGGTGGATTAAAGATTTGGATAATACGTGTTGTGTTGAATAAAACGGTGCAAAATTTGACCTGAAAAACGCCGGATTGAGAGTCAGAGAGGGAAGTTTTATGCGTTACGATTAAGGATTGCCACATATCCGCCATCGTGGTCGAAGGTTTCGGCAGACGGCAGGGTCAGCAGTTCAGATTCGAGCTCAAAAGCAGGGTTTAGCCGGAGGAAGTTTTTTATGAGGTCGGCGTTCTCATCTTTTTGAATGCTGCACGTGCTGTAACAGATTTTGCCTTTCGGCTTTAACATAGCAGCGGCGGTTTGCAGAAGTTCGGCCTGCGTTTTTGCCAGGTCTTTGATTGTACCGGGTCTAATCCTGTAACGAGCCTCAATGCGCCTGGCCAATACGCCGGTATTCGAACAGGGGACATCAAGCAAGACAGCATCGAAAGAGGCCGTGTCAAAGGTTTTTTGCAGATTCTCATACTCAATCGTGCTTATACTGTTTAAGCCGAGGCGGGCGGTATTCTCCGTGACCTTTTCGAGCCGTTTCTTGTCGGTGTCGGTCGCAATAATTTTCGCCTTATCGCCGGTAAGCTCGGCCAGTTGCGTGGTTTTTGTCCCCGGGGCAGCACAAAGGTCGAGTATCCTCCAGTCGGCGGCGGGGCTGAGCATATTTACGGGATATGAAGCAGTTATGTCCTGAACAGTGAACAGGCCCTGGGCGAAGCCGGGCAGTTCCGGCACGGTTTTTGGGCTTTTGATTTTCAGCATAGCGCCGTCCGGAGTTATTTCATAGTCGATATTTGCCTGCCGAAACTTTTCAGAAAACTGCTGAAGCGTTGTTTTTAGGATGTTGGGCCTGGCGTAAATGCCGGGCTTGCGATTGCTTGCGAAGCAGATGTTTTGTGTTTTTTCTGCTCCAAATTCAGCAAGCCAATCGGCTATGAGCCATCCGGGCAGCGAGAAAGCGGCAGCCAGGTACTCCGCCGGTGATTCCTGGGGGTCTGGCAGGATGTCTTTATCAAACCGGCAGCCGGCCAAGGGGGTTTGCGGGAGTGTTCTTTCGTCGTAAACGCTTGAAAGAGATATTTGACGATTTTGTATGTGCCTTGTAATTTGCCGCAGGACGGCATTTACAAAGCCTGTCCGTTTTCTGCCTGCGATGGCTTTGGCGTTTTCGACCGCTTCGTTGATGATTGAATATTCAGGAGTTGCAGAGTTAAAGATAAGCTCATAGACGCCGATGCGAATGATGTTGAGTAATTTGGGAGGTATTCTTTCGACAGGACAATCAGCCAGTTTGGTTATCACTAAATCAATAGCGAGACGGTTTCTTATCGTTCCGAAAACAAGGTCGGTAGCTCGTTGTTTTTCGATGGTTTGCGGCAGGAGCTTATTGAGTATCGGGGCGGCGTAATTGCGCATGGGATTGAAACGATTGAAGACAGCCGTTGCGATGGCCCGTGCGGTTGGCGGTCTTTGGCTATTCATATATTCTGGTTGTTTATCTTTAGGAACAAATCGCCGGGCTTGGTTGCACGTCCGTTGACGAAGTCTTTGAAGTCCATAAGATTGGCACCGTCCGGTTTGATTTTTGTAATTTTCAGGGCATTTTGGCCGCAGATGACGTTAAGATTTTCATCGAGAGTTCCCGGCGGCAATTGCTGAGGGTTTGCGGTTTCAACGACTTCGGCCAATGCGATAGTTACCCGGCAGGATTTTGAGGTTTTTTTCGAGGTATAAGTTGCCGAGACGCCGGGCCAAGGCCATAAGCCGAGTATCTTTCGTCGTAATGCCAAAGCAGATTGGGTAAAATCCAATAGGCCATCAGTTTTTTTTAATTTTCGTGCCAGCGTAGCCTTTGAGTGGTCTTGAGGAGTATAGGTGATTGAGCTGGCAGCTATTTTTTGAATGGTTTCTATCAGCAAAGGAGCGGCGATTTTGGCCAATCTATCGTGAAGCCGGCCTGCGGTTTCATCAGTACCGATGTCAGTTTTGACCTGCGCCAGAATATCTCCGGCATCCATTTTCTCGGCCAGTGTGATTATGCTGATACCAGTCTGGTGTTCGCCGTTTATTATTGCCCAGTTTATCGGGGCGGCGCCACGGTATTTAGGCAGTAGTGAGGCGTGGACATTAATAGCGCCTTTTGCAGGCAGCTTTATCAGTTCGTTGCCGATTTTTTGGCCGAATGCGATTACTACAATCAGGTCTGGCTGCAGGGCGGTAACTTTATCGATAATCTGCGGCGTGTTTACGTTATCTGTTTCAATATAAGGCATTGTAACCTTCTGCTGGGAGGCCCAGAGGGCAATTGGCGTCGGGGTCAGTTTTCTGCCTCTGCCTGCTGGCTGCGGCATTTGGGTAATAATCCATTCGAGGCTATGACCTGACTGAACCAGGGCATTTAAGCATTCAATCCCGAATTCACCACTGCCAATATAAATTATTTTCATCACTGATTTTCGTGTATAAATTATTTTTTCAAATAATTTATCAACCAGTTAAGGTTACAACTGATTAGTTTGCCGTTATCAATGGTCTTTTGCGATTGAGAAACAAGTATTCTTTTATCGGCATCAATTAAGTCTGCTGTTTTGTTGAGTTTATCAATATCTGAAGGTGACGGCGATGATGTCAGCTTGACCTCTATCGCCCAGAGTTGTTTGCCGAAATCCAAAACAAGGTCGATTTCATACTGGTCGCTTGTGCGCAGATAATATGCACCGAAAGGCTTGTTTAGCAGACCAATATTACTTATAATCTGCTCTATGACAAAACCTTCCCAGCTTGCCCCCACCCAGGGCTGATTCAAGAGTTCCGATTTGTCAGAAACATTAAGCAGGGCGTGCAATAATCCTGTGTCTCTCCAGTAAATCCTGGGACTTTTGACAAGTCGTTTTTTCAAGTTTGCGTGATATGGCTGCAAACAGCGAATTAAAAATGCTCCCTGGAGGTAGTCAAGATAGTTGTTGACTGTTTTGTATGACAAGCCGAGGCTTTGCCCAATTTGTGAGGCGTTTAACATTTGGCTGTGTAATATTGCCAGCATTTTTAACAGTCTTTGGGTCATTTGGGGTTTTGCCGGTAGTCCCCAATTCGGCAGGTCCCTTTGGGTTAATAGTTCGAGATAGTTATTCTGCCATTGTGGGAAGTTTCGGGGTTTTAATATTCCGCCATCCGGATAGCCGCCGCAGAGCCAAAGCCGACTCTGTCTGTCCGGCGACAATTCGCTGCACAAAAACGGCGTCAGTTCCACCAATGCCATACGGCCTGCCAGAGACTCGGAGATATATCTTATCAGATATGGCGATACAGAGCCTAACAGCAAAAAACGACCGGTTTTCTTCCTGTTGCTGTCTATAGCTCCGCGAAGCCGGTTGAACAGTTCCGGCCAGGACTGAGCCTCATCCAGAATCATAAGTTTGCCTGCTTTGACCAGATTGTCCCATTGCAGGTCAAGCTGAAGTCTGTCTGAATCCTGCTCAAGGTCGAAGTACAACCCATCCAGCAATTTGGCCAAAGTGGTTTTGCCGGATTGTCTTGGACCGACAAGGGCGACTGCCGGGTAACTTTTCAACCCCCTTTTTACTAATTCTGCGGTCTTTCTTTTAATCATAATTTTTGCATTTTAGAAATTAATTTCTATTTTGCAAGAGTTTTCAGGATTTTAATTCGAACACGCTGTATAGCGTGTAATTTCTGCCAGCTGTTATTTTGTGTTATTTTCGTAAGCTTCTTTGAGCTTTTTGAGCTGTTTTCTATGCGATATTTTAGCAGCCTGGCTCATTCGGTTGACGATTGTTACCCCTTCGATATGGTCGTATTCGTGCTGCAGGGCCCGTGCATAAAGGCCCTCGGCTTCTTCGGAAAATTCGCTGCCGTTCAGGTCTGTGGCTGTGACTTTGCATTTTTTGTATCGGCGAATTTTTGTATAGACACCCGGCACCGACAGGCACCCTTCCTCGATTAAGGCAACCTCTCCTTCCGGTGTGATATTAGGGTTTATGTATACCTTGACAGCCTCCCTGATTGAGTTCAGCGATATTATAAACAGCCGCAGAGGCACACCGGCCTGCGGCGCAGCCAGCCCGACGCCCTTTTTTTCGAGCATTATGACTGTCATCTTCTCGATAAGGCTGCGAATATCTTTATCAATTTTTTCCACCGGCCGGGCAGGATGCGTCAGGACGTCTGCGGGGTAATATGTGAGTTGAATTTTTTTAGTATCTATCATTTTAACTGTTAAACTCGTCTCCTGAAAATGTGTTTCCGAGATAGAGTTTTTTGACGGTTTCGTTGTGGATGATGTTAGCGGGAGAGCCTTCGCCGATTACCTTGCCATGGTCAATTATGTATGCCGTGTCGACGACTTCCAGGGTTCTTTCAACATTATGGTCGGTGATTAAGATGCTGACACCGGAGGCCACGAGTCGCTGGATTTCGTGCTGCAGGTCTTCAACGGTAATGGGGTCAACGCCGCTAAAAGGCTCATCGAACAGAATCAGGGAGGGGTTTGTAATCATAGCCCGTGCGATTTCAAGTTTTCTGCGTTCGCCGCCTGAGAGGAATCTGCCCTGGCTGTTGGCGACATCGGTCAGTCCGAAACGCTCAATAAGCATATCAGCCTTTTTATTGCGTTCGAATTTGGTAATGGACATAGTTTCGAGGATTGCATAGAGGTTTTCTCTGACGCTGAGCCGCTGGAATATGCTCGGTTCCTGTGAAAGATAGCCGATGCCCAGCCGGGCCCGTTTGTACATCGGCAGGGTTGTGATGTCCTGGCCGTCGAAGACAACCGTGCCGCTGTCGGGCGTAATCATACCCATAATTATCCTGAAAGAGGTGGTTTTGCCTGCGCCGTTTCTCCCGAGCAGGCCGACAATGCTGCGTTGAGAGATTGTGATGGATATATTGTTGACAACGGTCCGGCCTGAATACTTTTTTACCAGATTATGGGCTTCGAGAAGAATCATATCCTGTAAGAAAACACCTTTTAATTTCTGATTTAAACCTTATATTATAGCGAAACGTAATTATAGCAGTAGTAATACCCAAAAGCAAACCGTCTTTTTGCCGGTCTGGGGCGAGTTGTTCAGGATTGCTTGTTATTTTTCCGAGAGGCCATAAAAGTTCTGGCATTTTTTCGGGTTTTTTGATATTAAAGGATTGTTTAAAAATCGTGCAAGTGGTTTTGTGTTAAAGGTATATATGTTTGCGGTTATAAGCGACATCCATTCGAATCTTGAGGCCTTAAAGGTTGTTCTGGCTGACATCGAAGAGCGAGGTATCAAGACTATTTATTGTCTTGGAGATGTGGTCGGCTATGGTCCGAACCCGAAAGAATGTCTGGAACTGGTTATAGACAAGACCAGGTGGTGTGTTTTGGGCAACCATGATTATGGGGTTTTTTACGAGCCGACCAATTTTAACTATGGAGCGGAACAGGCAATCTTCTGGAGCCGTGATGTTCTGGAAACCGAGGAGGAGAAAAAATTCCGCGACCGGTGGTGGAGTTTTCTGGGTATGCTGCCAATGCGCCGGACTCTAAAAGCAAAGCTGGGAGATGATACTGCGCTGGTAGATTTTGTGCATGCTTCACCGAGAAAGCCGATTAGTGAATATATTTTCCCCGACGATGTTTATACCAACCCGGTAAAGGTCAGGATTTTGTTCGAACGAGTCAAGCATATCTGTTTTGTGGGTCATACGCATCTGCCGGGGGTGTTTCTCGATGAACCTGATTTTTACCTGCCTGATGAGCTTGGCGGCGTCTATCCGATTGTGCCGGGTGAGAAGGCGATTATCAATATCGGTTCGGTCGGACAGCCGAGGGACAAGGACAACCGTGCGAGCTATGTATATGTTGATGAAAATGAGGCGCATTTTGTCCGGCTGGAATACGATTACGAAACTACCATAAAAAAGATATTGGCAATAGACAGGCTGGACAGTTTTAATGCCGAGCGTCTGCGCGACGGAAGATGATAGAATTGACTATTTATTATTGACGATTGACTATTGAAATAAGTGATTATGAAAGCAGTTCTGGTTTTTTGTATTGTAGGTTTTGCTGCCTTTTTCATCTGGACTGGCAGCGGTTTTTGTCAGGCTGCTGAGCCTAACGGCATCTATGATGCCAATGAGCCGCCGAAACTGGAGGCTGTTGTAACTTTTACCGCTGAAAACGCCCCGGCAAAAACTGTTACGCTTGGTTCGATAGACCCCAAAAGCGGTTTTAAGTTTCAACTGGAATTGAGCTCCAAGGGTGCAGCAATCAATAAAGTAACCTTTAGCGATTTTTATGACCGCAATTACAAGGAGCATAAGCCATTGGAAATTCTTACGCCTGTGCGGCGGCCTGACGGCGGAGAGATTTTGTCAATGGCGAATAAAGAGCTTGTGTTTGTTCAGCAGCGACAACAGTTGCTCCTGGATGAATTGTACTGGAAAGGCGGCGATGTTGTTGCTGAGCCGAACGGCTCGCAGATGAGCCGGTTTGAAGCAGACATTATAGATTCATCGGGCGGACCTGTTGCCAGGCTGATTAAAACTTATAGGGTTTTCCCGAACAGTTACCAGTTGGACTGCGAGTTGACCATCGAGAACCTTGGCAGCGGTGAGCAGAAAGTACAATTCGGTTTTGAAGGGCCGGTTGGGATAGAGAGAGAAGACCCCAGGGCCGATACGAGAAAGGTAGTTGCCGGCTTTAGAGATTCCAACAACCAGATTACCAGTGTAAGGCTCGATATCAAAAGTCTCAGCAAGGCAAAAACTATAGACGATGTGAGACTGATAAGACCCGGGGCGAATTTTCTGTGGGTTGCCGCTGTGAACAAATATTTTGCCGCCATACTGGTACCTCTGCCGGAAGGGAAGAAAGAATATTGTGACTGGGTAACAGACAGGGTTGGGCAGTTTTACAATTTCGACGGGGATGCGAGTCTGGACAGCGGCGATGAGACCATTGGGGTCGGCTTAAAGATAGGGATAAGCACGCTGGCGGCAGCCGGGAAAGAGGGGAGTTCGAGGACGTATGGTTTCCGATTGTTTATTGGGCCGAAGGACAAGGACGTTTTTGATAAAAATGAGCTGTATCGAAATCTGGGGTTTTTCCAGGTTATAGATTTTATGCCCTGTTTCTGCTGTCCTGCCGCCATTATAAACCCGCTGGCGTTCGGGATACTGGCGGCGATGAAGTGGATGTACGGGTTTATACCCGACTATGGGACGGTAATTATTATACTCGTATTTCTGATTCGCATTATCATACACCCGCTTACCCGCAAAAGCCAGGTCTCGATGAGCAGGTTCGGCAAGCTTGCCCCGAAAGTGGAGGAAATAAAGCAGAAATATGCCAACAACAAGGTCGAGCTAAACAAGCAGTTGATGCAGCTTTACAGGGGGGAAGGCGCATCGCCGATTATGGGTATGCTGCCGATGTTCGTGCAGATGCCTGTCTGGATTGCACTGTATAGTGCGATAGATGCCAGCATTGACCTGCGGGGAGCGCCGTTCAAGCTTTTGCCGTTCTGGATTACAGACCTTTCGGCGCCAGATGCGCTGTTTGGGTTCCCGATGGTAAACCTGCCTTTGCTGGGAAAACTGGATTCGTTTAACCTGCTGCCGATTCTGATGGGTGTGGCGTTTTATCTTCAGCAGAAACTGACGCCTCAGCAGCCGGCAGCCAATCCGCAGGCTGCCCAGCAGCAGAAAATGATGATGATTATGATGCCGATATTGTTCCCGCTGATGCTGTATAAGGCGCCTTCGGGGCTGAACCTGTATATTATGGCCAGCACGTTTGCGGGGGTTATTGAACAGTACGTCATTAAAAAGCACATCCGCGAAAAGGAAGAACAGGAAGCTACCGGCATGGTTTCAACAACGTCCAAAATGGGCGGGAAAATAAAAAAGAAGAAACCTAAGCCGTTCTTCAGGGTATAAATGTATTCACTCAGTGATACCATCGCGGCGGTCAGCTCCCCGACATCAACAGACAGGGTGATTGTTCGCATCAGCGGGCCGCAGACTACAGAAGTTTTGAATCAAATTTTTACACCGCCGATTGCCAAACTAAAGTCCGGCATAGTATCAGGAGAAATAACCGTTGACGATGGTTTGAAAATTGATGCAAAGTTGTATGTGTTCCCGTCCCCTCATTCCTACACTGGCGATGATGTTGCCGAGATTCACATTCATACAAACCCGAAGATTACCGAAGCTCTAATCGGACGCTTGCTGAAGAAGGGCGTCAGGATGGCTGAGCCGGGCGAGTTTACCGCAAGGGCTTATTTTAACGGCAAAATAGACTTATCGCAGGCCGAAGCCATAAACCAGATAATTACAAGCTCAAACCAATACCAGTTGGCAGCCGCGGAAAAACTCCTCGCAGGCCGACTGGCGCAGACAACCGCAGAAGTCAGTACTGCTCTGTTAGACCTTTTGAGTCTGATTGAGGCCGGCATAGATTTCAGCACCGAGGATATTGAGTTTATAGCACGTCCCGATGCGGTAAAAAGACTTGATAAGATAAAAACACAGCTTGAACAGTTATTGACAGGCAGTATCAGCTATGAGTCGGTAATCGATTTGCCGACGGGGGGGATTGCCGGTGCGCCCGGCGCAGGTAAAAGCAGTCTGCTCAATAAACTGCTCGGCAGGCAAAGAAGCATTGTTTCTAAACGTAGGAAAACCACCAGAGATATTTTAGCAGGCGAACTTGTGCTGAAACACAACAGGGTTGTGCTGTTCGATTGTGCCGGGCTTATGCAATCACCGCCTGCCCTGAGCGAAGTCGAAGGGGCGAACATTATCGATGAATTAGCACAGCAGGCCGCCATTGAGGCTCTTGGCAAAAGCTCGCTGGTTATATTTTGCGTCGATTTGTCAAAACCCGACTGGGATGAGGACATTGCCATACGCAAACTGATAAACCCGTCGGTTCTGATTGCAGTCGCAACAAAAGCTGATTTGATAGAGGATGGTTTGCTGGAAAGGCGTCTCGCAGCTTTGAATGGGTTATTCGCCGTTGAATTTATGGCCACAAGTGCGAAAACCGGAACAGGTATAGAGTTGCTGCGGGATGTCATTGACAGGAAGATAATCCAAAAAACCGGCACTGAGACATCCGGCGGTGTAGCGATTACCGCCCGGCACAGGCAAGCCGTTACAGAAGCGGTTGAAAACATCGCCAAAGCCGCCGCCGAACTGAAACCGGGCAACGACGAGATTGCCGCAATGATGTTAAGAACAGCCTACCAGGAATTGTCGAATATCAAGCAGCACATAGACGAAAAGATACTGGAAAACATCTTCAGCAGATTTTGCATCGGGAAATAAAAAAGGCGCAAGCCATATATCGCCCGCGCCCTCGTATATTTTCTACCTTTTACCTTTTTATTTTTGACTTCCGCTGCTTATTTTATTGTCTTTTTTCCAAGAATCAGGCAGTCCAGTTGCACCAAACTGAGATAGGGCTTTGTAAAATATTGGACGAATAACATCATCAAAGACAGTCGAACAGTTTGGACAAAGAGAAATTGCATTCCAGTCACGTTCAGGTCCTTCATCAATAATATGTGCAGCAAATCTTCGCCCTGATTGCCAGCCACACCATTGACACGGTTTCTTAGCTATCTGTTTTGCGAGCTTACGATTCTTGAATGCTGCCATAAAAAGCTCCTCAACTATCAGGTTATGTAGCTAATAAGGCTTATCAAGTGCATAGTCCCGAAATAATCTCTTACTTATGCTTTGTGCTCCTATGCTCTTATTTGTCTTTTGCCTCGAACTCGGCGTCGATTACATCGTCGCCGCCTTTTCTCTTTGTCTTGGCTTCGCGGGATGCCTGCTCACCTTCGCCGGGTGAAGTTGAAGAGGCCTGTTTTTTGGCCGCCTCTTCGTAAAGCGTCTTGCCTAATTCCTGGCCGGCAGTGCCGAGATTTTCAATGGCCCTTTTTATCGCATCGGCGCTGTCGCCTTTAATTGCCTCTTTAAGATTGTTGACGGCGTTTTCGATGTTGCCGCGAGTGCTCGCAGAGACCTTGCTGCCGTGTTCTTTAAGGGTCTTTTCGGTCGAGTAGATAAGCTGGTCAGCCTGGTTCTTCAGGTCGACGACCTCGCGTTTCTTCTTGTCTTCCTCAGCGTGGGCGGCGGCCTCCTGCGTCATTTTTTTGACTTCCGCATCGCTTAATCCTGAGCTTGATTTAATCTCAATCGACTGCTGTTTGCCCGTGCCGAGGTCTTTTGCGGAAACGTTCAGTATGCCGTTTGCGTCAATATCGAAAGTAACCTCAATCTGCGGTATGCCTCGCGGAGAAGGCGGTATGCCGGAAAGCTGGAATCTGCCGAGCGTGCGGTTGTCTCCTGCAAATTCTCTCTCGCCCTGCAGGACGTGGATGTCGACGGTGGTCTGGCCGTCCGCTGCGGTCGAGAAGATTTCCTTTTTGCTGGTGGGAATAGTTGTGTTGCGGTCGATTAGCTTCGTCATAACTCCGCCGAGGGTCTCAATACCCAATGAAAGCGGCGTAACATCGAGCAGCAAAATGTCCTTTACGCCGGTATCGCCCGCAAGCACCGCACCCTGAATGGCGGCGCCTATCGCCACGACCTCATCGGGATTGAGGCTCTTGTTCGGCTCCTTGTTGAAAAGCTCTTTCGCTATTTTCTGGACTTTCGGAATTCTCGTTGAGCCGCCGACCAGCAAAACCTCCGCTATGTCCTTCGACGACAGCTTGGCATCCTCCATCGCCCTGACGCAGGGTTTTTTAAGCCGGTCAAAAACATGGTCGCAAAGAGATTCAAGCCTGCTTCGCGTAAGTGTAATCTGAAGGTGCTTCGGGCCTGAGGCGTCGGCGGTGATAAACGGCAGATTGACGGTGGTCTCAAGCTGGGTGCTTAATTCGCATTTGGCCTTTTCGGCGGCCTCTTTAAGCCGCTGATGCGCCATCGGGTCCTGCCGAAGGTCGATGCCTTCCTGTTTTTTGAATTCATCGGCGAGATAATTTATCAGCACGGCATCGAGGTCATCGCCGCCCAAATGTGTATCGCCGTTTGTGCTTAAAACCTCAAAGACGTTGTCGCCGATGTCGAGAATCGAAATATCGAACGTTCCGCCGCCGAAATCGAAGACGGCGACCTTTTCGTTTCTTTTTTTCTCAAGGCCGTAAGCCAGTGCGGCGGCGGTCGGCTCATTGATGATTCGCTGCACGTTAAGGCCGGCGATTTTGCCGGCGTCTTTGGTGGCCTGACGCTGCGAGTCGTTAAAGTAGGCCGGCACTGTAATTACGGCGTCTGTAACCTTATCGCCGAGGTAATCTTCTGCTGTTTTTTTCAGGTCCTGAAGAATCATAGCCGAGACTTCCGGCGGCGTGTACTCTTTGCCGCGGACGCTGACCTTGACCAGTTCGTCTGCCCCGCCGGTGATTTTATAGGGGACTATTTTTTCCTCCTCGGCGACTTCTTTATGCCGCCGGCCCATAAAACGCTTTATGGAAAATATGGTGTTCTCAGGATTGGTTACCTGCTGGTGCTTGGCGATTTGGCCGACCAGCCGCTCGCCCTTATCGGTGAAACCCACCACCGATGGCGTCAGCCGGGCACCGGAGGAGTTAATCAATACCTTCGGTGAAGAGCCTTCCATTACGGCAACTACCGAAAGTGTTGTTCCAAGGTCTATTCCTATGATTTTATTTGTAGCCATATCTAATTTCCTTTCGCTATTAAGGTTAAGAATATCTCACAGAATGGATGTGCAAAAGGTGTGCCAGTAAGGGGGTTAAAAGGACATTAACACATAACCTTTTATTTTTCAAGCGGTTATGTTCTTAACGACTGTTCGGATTTTTGGGCCGTTGTGCCATTTTGGCAGGCGGAAATAGCGGATAGCGGATGGCGTATAGCGGATAGAATAGATGATAAGATGGGCAAAATTTAACGATTGTAGGGGCTGGAAAAAGTGTGAAAAAGTGTGAAATATTGCGAAAAATTTGGAAAAAATATGAAAAATAGGGCGCTTTTTGCGAAAAATAGTGTCGTTTTGGTGAGTTTTGTAGCGTTTTGGGGACACTTTATAGAAATGAGAAAAGTTCGCAAAAAAAGTCCGATTTTAGCCGGTGCTGGTATGAGATTTGCGTATGAGAGGTAAAAAAGTTTTGAGTTGAAGTGTTGGTCATAGATAAATTGGTAGTTTGAATCACAATCTTTCCCCTGTTTTTTCGTTCGGTTCGAGGAATATTATAGCACAAAGGCGGAGAAAAATCAAAAGAAAAATGGCCACAGAGAGGACAGGGGTACGTGTCGAGTTTGTAGGTAAATTTCTCACGCGGCTAAAGGTTTCGTCCGCCATAAGAGAGATTACCCGCAGATTTTATTCGACACAACCGGGTGAGCAGATTATAATCACCCCTCATGACAGGGAACTTTGGAACAATATAAGAAAATACCTCGGTCCGGATGATGCTAAAACCAAAAAGCAGAAAAAACCGGGATAAGAGTAAAAAATGAACAAAAAACAGAAAATCGTTTTGTTCATCGGCATAGTCATCTTCGCTTTTATAGGAATATCTCCCCTTTCAGAACAGGATTATAGTGGAAGACAACTCAGATATCCGGCAACACCAGGAATTGATAAAGACAAGTTATTTTGCTACTGGGTTACTGATATTGTATTTTTCGGTGGTTTGTGGCTTCTTTTTTCGGATAAATCAAAAAAGAAGGATACTAATTCATCTCCCCCGCATCAGAACCCCGATAATTAAGGTTTTTTCACCTCTCTTCGAATTTCATCTATTCCTTTACTGATATAATCAAGCTTATTGCAGACGACCTTTTTTTGTGGGGCAAAAGAGTTTTAAGTTTTTATAGAGACATATTTGCTCGATAAATAGGGGTGCAGTTCGCTGTTGTTATGACTCGCTTACCAGTTTTATCATAATTCGGTGAACATGGACAGCCTATGGCGTTCCAAATAGCATCAAAAAGAGGTCGCATAACTTCAGCAGGGTCGCAATCAAATTTTTCAAGCATAATCTCCGGTATTATAAGGTCATTTCTGTCGATGGGTTCACGTTCCCGATGGTCTACCTCAATTGTGCATCCCAAGACACTAAACAGGCTTAACATTATGAATAGCGGAGTATCAACCCCCAAAGATTTTTGAACAGTAAAATATTGGGGTAAGACTTTCAGTAATTTTTCTTCACAAGTATCAATATTTATTAACTTTTTATTTTGTGCGTTTCTCACTGGTTGTAATAATTGGGTGTTCACCGCTTCAATTATGCCGTTGTGGAATAGTTGAACATACGAGTATGCTGTTGGTTCTCCACGTTCTTTCTCATAAGTAAGTAAGCCATCAAAGTTATATCTGCGGGTATGATTTAATACGTATATAGGCGGTAATTGTGATGGCTTTTTATCTATCGGAGACAAGTCATACCTTTTCTGCAGGTCAAATGCACCAAAGGGTATGATATGAAGGACGACTTTAGCCTTAGTATTCAATGGAACCGGAGTTTCTTCTGATGCTATTTTTCCCAATCGCTCCATCCGGAAATTTCTGATACGTTGTGCGGTTGTATCTGAAAGCAGAAACAACGAGCGCAATTCGGGGACATCCAGAGGATAATTTCCCGCAGAACTGCGAGCATAAAACTTGCGTTCCTTATTGAAGAACACCATATGAGGCGGGTAGAAACTCTTCGGTATTCGGACAACGATGACCGATTTTGAGGATTGCAAGGGTATTGCACGAATATGTATACCCGGAACGCAAGGGGTTATGCAGTCTCGTATCATATTGTCGAGTCTGAGGATTTCAGCATCCTGGTTTTTAATATCCAGGCCACATATTTCGGTTGGAATCCCATTATTCTCTTTCATTCCGTAAACCAGGTGACCGCCGGCAGTATTTGCGAATGCAGTAATGTCGATTAAGAAGTCTGTTCCGCTTTTGTAGGATGTGCCGGGCAAGGTTTGTTTGTAATCTATAGTTTTACTCTCCGCAACTTTGTTGGATATTAACTCCTGAAGGGTATTTTCAGTTATCTCGTCAAGCGGTTTATTATCCAGAGCCATATTCATCTCCTATACACTGTAAGTATCGGTAAAACCTTATGCTATGGCAAGACATCCTAAAAAGCAATATGTGCCAAGAAATTTTCCAATTAAACTACGGATATTGGAATTTTTAGACTCTTTTGATTCGATTCGACTTAGTAAAATTGGTGGGGCAATGGCCCCACCCTACCAATGCTTACGGACGAATAGAATGAGGGTCGGACAGGTCTGACCCGTGGGACATTTCGGACGGATGTCGCTGCTCTCAGTTAATAAACCCGCCGAATAAATCGGCGGGCTTTCGGTATTGTAAAAAAGGGAATAAAAAGCCGCCTCGCAGGGGAAATCCGCCGAGGGCGGACAAGTTGCGAAAAATAGAAGTAACCCCTCAATAAATTGAGGGGCTAAATTTTTTTGAGATTGCCACCCACGCACCAATCTTTTAGAAGGTTGGTTGGGTGTTAATAGAAACGTTAAAAGGGAATATGCGGCAATTCACCGGTGTTTGGGGGATGCGGGAAGATTGGTGCGGGAATGACAAAAAAAGAGACCCGTTCGACTCGCTGCGCTCGCTCAGGGTGACTCCGATAAACACCATCGGAGTCAGATTGCCACGGCCTGCAAGGCAGGCCTCGCAATGACCCCGCCCACAGGTAGCGGGACTAAACTAACTGTTTAGGGCGGAGCGGATAATCTGGGCGCGGAGGGCGTCACGATGGGTGGGGTCAAGGGGTTTGCCGTAATTTATCTGCAAATGAGCGGGCAGGGTGAGCATAAATAAACGATTTATTGTAGCGATAGAAAGCTCCACATTTTGATTATTTTGACTGTCGAAACCCCTGATTTTACAAAGGCTCTCTATGGCAGGTGTTGAAGCACCCATATATTTTCGCATATTTATGCCGAGGCGCAGATGGCTGAGCAGGAAAAGCGCTTCCTGAGAGCTTATGAGGTGAGCATTTTTCAGAAGAGCGGTTGCACGGGAGATTTTATCGTCGAGGAGGTCAGAATTTTTCGAGAGGAGGTGTTTACGGGCTTTAGTTTCGTATTCAACTATTTGGGGGACAATGGTGTTTTCAAATTGAGAAACGACCTCTTTTTCCGAAATGCCGAGTGTTGCCTGGTTTGAGAGCTGGTAAAAATCGCCTGCGGCCTCGGTGCCTTCGCCGAACAGGCCCCGCACAGCGAGGTTCATATCCTTAGAGGCGGTGAGAAACTTTTCTATCTGGGAGGTGATTTTCAAGGCCGGCAGGTGCAGCATAACCGAGACCCTAATCCCAGTGCCGAGGTTTGTGGGGCAGGCGGTCAGGTAGCCGTAACGGGAACTGAATGCGTAATCCAGCTTTTCCTCTATCATATCGTCGATGTGGCTTATCTGCTTTACGCATTGACTTAGCTGCATACCTCCTTTTAGGACCTGAAGGCGGAGGTGGTCTTCTTCGTTAATCATCGCGGTAAAGAATTCCTTTTGTGCGATGACTGCGCCGCGGGGGCCTTTGCCGAAGGCGAGGTGGCGGCTGATGAGGTGTCTTTCGACGAGGAAGTGTTTATCGAGAGCAGGGACCTTATCTACGCTTATGTAGAAGACCTTATCGCCAAGGTCGAGCGACATCAGGCAATCTTTGATTTTTTTTAGTATCTCCAATTTTTCGATGTTCGAGCAGCGACTTAGAAACTTATAGCCGGCGAGGTTCCTTGCGAGACGAATCCTGGAAGATATAACGACATCGGCCAGGGGCCCTGAGCCGCTAAACCATTCGTTAATGTCATTACTTATGTCGGTCAGTTTCATATTCGGTATTTTTGTAAAATCACACTAAAGGGTCATTCCATTTGAGCAATCTGGTCCCGCAATTTGGCGGCGGTTTCATAGTCCTCGTTCTGTACGGCGATTTCAAGCTGTTTTCGGAGGTTGAGGAGTTCTATATGTTTTTTGGTATCGGTCGGTATCTTTGAAGGAATCTTTCCGCAGTGGGTTGTTTTAGAATCGTGAGCTTTTTTTATAAGCGGCAAAAGCGATTCCTCAAAAACCTCGTAATCATAAGGGCAGCCGAGAACTCCTTCCTTGCGGTATTGTTCAAGCGTAAAGCCGCAATGCGGACAGGACAGTTTCTTTTCGGAAGAGCCGAGCAAATCTTCATCCGTCGACTGTGAGGCGAGCAGGCCGCTAAGGAGCTCATTTATCGGAATCTGGGTTTTTACGACTATTCCCTGCTCCTGCGCACATTTCTCGCAGATGTGCATTTCGGTTCTGACGCCATCGACAATCTCGGTCAGATGAATGGTTGCATCATTTTGTTGGCAATTTTCGCATTGCATATTTTTCAAGACCTCAAGAACATTATACCAGAATTACGCTGGAAATATCGTCAAATTTAATAAACCGCTGAAGAAAGTTTTAGACACGGATTAACACTGTTAATAAAAAACTGGATTCCCGCTTGCGCGGGAATGACAACCCCCCGGTAAAACCCGCCAGAGGCGGACAAGGCGGGGGCTAAGTATTTTTGTTAGATGTCTTTATTATTTGCTGAATTTTGCGGAAAATCCGGGTTCCTCGACGACCTTAATGTGCCTTAATTTGACGGCTTTGGGCAGTTTTGGCTCAAGGTTTTCATATATGTATTTTGCGACATTTTCGGCAGAAGAGCCGTTTTGTCTGAAGTAATCAATTTTTTCCAGCGGTGCATCGCCGAACCGGGATACGATGTTGTCGAGCATTTTTTTAAGGCGGCGAAAATCCATAACAAGTCCTATGCCGTTAAGCTTTTCGCTGCATACGTTAGCGGTAACCAGCCAGTTATGGCTGTGCAAGGTCTCTTTTGAGCCGTTCGGCAGGGTTAACTGATGCGATGCACAAAAATGTGTTTCAACGCTAATTGTGAACAAAATGAGACTCCAGGTGCATCATTGAGTTTTATGGCTGGTTTTTTAGTGTTTCGAGTCGCCGGCGGAGGCGGTCATAAATGGTTTTCGGGACCAAAGTTGAGACATCGCCGCCGAGAGAAGCTACTTCGCGAATCAGAGTTGAGCTTGTAAAGCCGTATTTTTCGCTTGTCATAACGAAAACGGTCTCTATGCCTGCTACCGCCCGGTTTGTCATAGCGAGCTGGAATTCATATTGAATGTCTGTGAGGCTTCTGAGGCCGCGGAGAATAACATCGGCCTTTTTTTCGGCGGCATATTCGACTGTCAGCCCTTTGAAGCTTTCGACCGAAACTTCCGGCATATCGGCCACCAGTTCTGCAATCATTTCGACTCTTTCATCGGGGGTGAAGAGCGGGTTTTTAATAGGGCTTCTGCCGACCGCAATAATAAGCTCATCAAAAAGTTTTCTGCCACGGTTAATAACATCCAGATGTCCGTTTGTGATAGGGTCGAACGAACCCGGGAAAATAGCTCTTATAAATTTTTTAGCCATTTGAAATACCCTTTCAGACAGGAGTATTATTATATCGTAAGCACGGGGCGGGTCAAATGATACAGTTATAGTTGTGCGGCGATTGCCGTTTCATCTTTTGTGAGCGATATTGGGACGTCAAGCCAGAAGGTAGAGCCTTTTCCGAGCTCGCTTTCCAAACCGATAGTGCCAGCAAGCATAGCGGCCAATTGTTTGCAAATGGCGAGGCCTAAACCGGAACCTGTGGATTGGCGTGTTATGGAGCCATCGGCCTGCTGGAATTTTTCGAAGATTTTTTCTTTGTCGGCCTCAGCGATGCCGCAGCCGGTATCGGTTACGGCTATACGCAACGTTTTTTCGTTCAGCATAGCAGCTTTAACTTCAATTCTGCCATATTCGGGCGTGAATTTTACGGCGTTGCCAAGGAAGTTGGAGAGTATCTGTTTAACTTTGCCCGCATCGGTAGTCAGTTCAGGCAGGATATTATCAACAATTAAATTTACGCTGATTTTTTTCCTTTGGGACATATCGTCAAAGGAATCCACGAGTTCCTCGCAAAGCAGTTTTATAGAGGTTTTTTCAATATGGAGCTTCATTTTTCCGGCCTCGGTTTTGGCCAGGTCGAGCAGGTCGTTAATCATATTGAGAAGATTTTTGCCGGCGTCGATGATATTTTTTGCATATCTTTGCTTTTTTTCAAAGCTGATGGAATCAGGTTTATCGCGGAGGATTTCGGCAAAGCCCAATATGGCATTCAGAGGAGTTCTGAATTCGTGGGAGACATTGGCCAGAAATTCGCTTTTGACCTGGTTGGCCTTGAAGAGGTCTATATTTCGCTCAGAAAGCTCGACAATTTTGGCATCGAGCATCTTATTAGCCTGTCGGAGTTTTTCCTGAGCGGCGTTGAGGGAGTCGAGCATGTTGTTGAAGGCGACGGCGAGTTTTTCGAATTCATCTCCGGTTTTAATTGAGCTTCTGATATCGAGATTGCCTTCAGCGACGTTGTTAGCGATAGCACGCAGCTGCCTAATGGGGCTGAGGATAACTCTCTGCGTGATTATATAGAAAGCGACGACGGCACCAGTGCCAGCGATGATACCAGCGACGATAATCCAAAGGCGATTTATGAGGGTTGTTTTGTTGAATTCCGCGGCGGGTTTTTGAACGAATGCAATGCCTATCGGTTCATTTCGGCTAAATGCCTCGGCGGAACCCTGCGGATTATGGCAGTTTATACAGCTTTCAGCTGCTTTGAAGATTCGTGCGTAGTTGCTGTGGAGAGCACCGTTTTTCTTGATTAGAAAGAGGTCGTTGTCCTTTTGCTTATGGTCTTTCAGGGATTTAAGCATCTCTTTTTGCTCGCGGGACAATTGTTGAAGCTGTTTTTCGGAGTTCTTTTTGAAGTAAATCCATTGGATTTCGGGATGGTTTACATCAAATACTTCACCATTGTTGTTCAGTGTGATGAAGGCTGTTTTGCCCGGTTCTTTGGGTTGGAAATGCAGATTAAACAGCATGTCGGTTTTTGCTCTTCCGGCATCAAGAGAAGCTTTTTTTGTAAGCTGGCCCATCCAGATATAGGGCAATAGGAGCGCGAGCGTGAGGATGACCAGAATTGCTGTTCCGAATGCGATTCTGCATTTTGCTGCCAGCGAAAGAGGGGGCAATCTTAGTGATTGAACGAGCTTTTGCCAGGTGTGAATTAGATTAAGCCGCATAAATTTGGCACCTGCCGATAGTATATTTTATCCCGGCGAGAATCGATTCTTAGTCGTCGGTTTTTTGCTCTATTTTATGTGAGTGTTTTTGTGTTCTCAGATTAAGCTCATCCAATTGTTTCTGGTCAACTTCGCTGGGCGCATCGGTCAGCAGGCACTGTCCTCGCTGGGTTTTTGGGAACGCTATGACATCTCTTATATTTTCCGTGCCGGTCAACAACATAATCATTCTATCAACTCCCAGCGCAATGCCGCCGTGCGGCGGTGCGCCATACTCCAGCGCTTTTAAGAAGAATCCAAATCTTAACTCAGCCTGTTCCCTGGAGATTTTAAGGAGGTCGAAAATCTTCTGCTGGACTTTTGGGTTGTGAATACGGATGGAGCCTCCGCCGATTTCTGAACCGTTGATAACGATGTCGTAGGCCTGTGAGCGGATGTTGGCGGGGTCGGTTTCGAGTTTGCCGAGGTCCTCCACAATAGGAGCGGTGAAGGGATGATGTACCGAGTCGTAGCGTTTTTCATCTTCATTCCACTCAAATAGCGGGAAGTCCACTATCCAGACGAATTTGAATGTTCCTTCGTCAAAGAGCTTGAGGTCTCTGGCTATTTTGCACCGCAGAGGAGCCAAAGCCTTATTTGCGGCCTTTTCGTCATCGGCGACAAGCAAAATCAAATCTTCATCATTTGCGCCGAAAAGGCTGATTAGCTGCTGTTGCTGCTGGGGGGTGAAGAATTTAGCAGAGCCGCCGGTGAGAGTCATTTGGCCATTTTCATTTTTGACTTTTGTCCAGGCAAGGCCCTTTGCTCCGTAGCCGGCGACGAAGTCAGTAAGGGTTTTTTCGATGTCGCTTCTGGAGTAATTTTTGCCCGGTGCGCAAAGTCCTTTGACAATTCCGCCTTTTTCGATGGCTGACGTGAATACCTTGAATGAGCTTTGTTTGGCAATATCCGAGACGTTTTTTAGCTTCATATCGAAGCGGAGGTCGGGCCTGTCGATGCCGTAGTCATCCATTGCCTCTTTGTAAGTCATTCGCTTGATTGGCAGCTCTACGTCCACATTCAGTATTCGTTTCCATATTTTTGCTATGAGATTTTCGTGGACGGTAATGACATCATCGCTGTCAACGAAGCTCATTTCGACATCGATTTGTGTAAATTCAGCCTGCCGGTCGGCACGTGGGTCTTCGTCTCTGAAGCATCTTACTATCTGAAAGTATTTTTCGATTCCGCTTACCATCAGAATCTGCTTGAACAGTTGCGGCGATTGCGGCAGGGCATAGAAGGTATTTTTGACAAGCCTGCTCGGCACGAGGAAGTCTCTTGCACCTTCGGGTGTGCTTTTGGCCAGCATAGGGGTCTCGATTTCCCAGAAGCCTAACTGGTCAAAATAGTCTCTTGCGAGCTTGGTGACCTGATGGCGTATTTTGAGTTTTTGCTGCATTTGGGGGCGGCGCAGGTCAACATAGCGGTAAGTGAGTCGAAGCTCCTCGTCCGTTTTCTCGGCGTTGTCGATTTCAAAAGGCGGGGTTTTTGCGGTATTGAGGATTTCGAGCTGGTGGACGATGACCTCGATTTGGCCTGTCGGTAGTTTCGGATTTTCCAGACTTTGTCCACGTGGACGAACAGTACCGCCAGCGGCTATTACCCATTCACAACGAAAGGTTCTTGCCAATTTGTGGATTTCAGGCTGATTTTCCGGGTCAAAGACAAGCTGGGTCAAACCAGCCCTATCGCGCAAGTCTACGAATACCAGATTTCCGTGGTCGCGATATGAGTGGACCCAACCAGCCAGGTTTACCTTTTTTCCAGCGTCTTCCAGCCTAAGCTGGCCGCAATTGTGTGTTCTCTTGATAAGCATAAGAATCTTTCTAAAAAACTGACCGATTTTGTTTATTAGGCACGGATTAACACTGTCTCAAAAGCCTAAATAAGGATAGTCAAGGGAGGCGGTTTCGTCAATAACAGCGTTAAATATTGCGAATATTTGTTGAAAGGGTCCAATTCCTGAGGTGGGTGGCGCAGAGGGTCAACGAGATTTTTGCTGTTTATAAAGCTGAAGATTTTCGCCTATTTGGGCGGCTAATTGCTCATTGTGGTTAGCGGCGGCCAAGTCCAAAGCAGTCTGAGCAGTTGTAATCGCATCATTGAACCTGCCGGCAGCGGCGTAAGCAGATGCCAATGTGTCGAGGATTGATGCGTTTCTGCGTTGTGATAGCTCAACAGCCCTTTGAGCAAGGACAATTGCCTCATTTGGGTCGCGCAGACGGGGGTCGGAAGTGGTAGCCAGCAGTGAGGCAAGACTATCGAGAGGTGACGGCCAGTCGGGTTTGATGCGAATTGCCTGGCGGAAACGGGTCATTGCCTCTTCGGGTTCATTTAGCGATTGAAGGGCAAGGCCCAGATTGTAATGGATATCGGCGATATTGGGATTAAGGGCGAGTGCACGGCGTAAATAGTCGACGGCTTCATCGAGTTTGCCCTGCAATCTGAGCGCATTGCCAAGATTATTGTATGCTTCGACATAATCGGGCTTGAGCCGGACAGCCTGACGATAATGACTGACAGCCTGTTCAAGTTTGCCTTGTGATTTAAGCACAGTACCAAGATTATTATGTGCCTTGACATTGTTGGGGTTAAGCTGGAGGGCACGATTGTAAAAGTTGATTGCCTCATTGGGAACACCTGCGGAGGCAAGCGCGGCTGCAAGATTGTATTGGAAAACGGAGTTATGAGGTTTCAGTTGGATTGCCTGGCGGTAGTGACGGACAGCCTCATTCAGTTTACCCTGCTCCAACAATGCTTCAGCCAGGTTAGTGTGTGCTTCGACATGGTTCGGTCTGAGCTGAAGCACCTGACGGAACTGGCCGATTGCTTCATTAATATCGCCTTTTAATTTAAGTGCTGTGGCCAAGTTGTAGCGGGCATCGTTGTAAGCAGGCTCAATACGCAGAGCCTGATGGTAGTGGTTTATGGCTTCATCGAGATCACCTTTCAATTGAAAGATACCGCCTAAGCCGTTGTGTAACGGCGCAGAATTCGGCGTTAGCTTCAACATATATTCATAGAGATTTACAGAATTACTCCAGTGTACCAAATAACAACGGGTGGCAACCGATTCTGCACCAGCTAACATTAAGACAATAATTATCGCCGTTATCTTCCGGACCGCAGCTTTGTGGACACCAAAAGCACCTGAAAGCCAACTCAAAAAAGCTGTCAATATCATCAATAGACCTATCGAAGGTAAATAGGCAAATTTGTCTG
>Ga0315284_10001991_pt1 | contig 29322 bp, 33 predicted proteins | sample YL17G09_16_MG_FD_203696 | JGI IMG/M metagenome (GOLD analysis project Ga0315284, IMG submission 203696) | Sediment microbial communities from Yellowstone Lake, YNP, Wyoming, USA - YL17G09_16 | ecosystem: Environmental > Aquatic > Freshwater > Lake > Sediment | place: USA: Wyoming | collected...
GCTGACTTACCTGTATTTTCTTCTGCCGCAATTACGTACATCCCATTTTGAATACCATCTAACTTTTCTGTCATTATTGGAAACTGCGCAATATTCATCCCTAACAACTTTCCACGAGTATTTGCCCATTGCTCAAATAAGAAAATCTCTTTCGAGAGGTTATCTCTTTCGTTAACTATATCCTGAGTAGTTACTCCATAGTCTCCTAACTTTTCTTTTTCAATTCGTTCTATCTCACTCAATACTGTCTCTACTTTTACACTTGCTGCCTTTGCTAGTTTCTTGCACATATGCTCTTTTTCTATAAAGCTACTTTCATTTGAAACGTACTTGAGAATAGCCTCTTTACTTGCTTTCTCTAAGTTAGATTCGATATATTTCTGTAACTTAAAGTCAAAGATTGATCGTTGCTCTTGCTTCTGAAACTCCTCTACACCAAACTTCTTAATAAAATCGTCTGGGTCCAATCCATCTTTTAATTGCAGAATTGCTACCGTAAATTCATCCTTATGGGCTAAAGAGTCAATTATAGTATTCATTGCCTCTTGACCTGGTCCGTCTCCATCCAAACATAAGATAACCTTTTTAACCTTATTTTTTACTAACGCTTGAATGTGTTGTTCTGATAAAGCAGTTCCACAAAGCGCTACCACATTCTTAATTCCTGCACTAACTAAACCCCAAACGTCCATATATCCTTCAACTATAAATACTGTTTCGTAATTTTTAGCGTTGTTAAAGTTAAACAATACCTCTGACTTCTTGTAAATTTGACTAGTAGAAGAGTTGTAATACTTCTCTGAGATATCGTTCTTAATTTTTCTACTTCCAAAAGCAACTATCCTATTCCAAGTATCGTGAACGGGAATCAATAAACGTTCATGAAGCAACATACGAGATAATCCTGCATTCGTGATATCTGTCTCTGTATAACCTTTCGAAGATAAAAATGCAGTCAACTTTTCATAGTTGCACCAACCAAATTTTGCTTCTACTTCTATACCTGCTAACTGTCTTTCTTCTACATACTTTTTAGCTTCTGGAGTTACTAGATAAGTCTTGTGCGCAGCATCTCTAATCAATGCTAGCATTCCTCTTAATTTCTTTCCTTCGATATCGGCAGTATCCTCTTCTGATTGAACACTAATACTATAACGATTCGCTAGTTCAATAGTTGTCTCAATAAAGTCTCTTCCTTCAACAGGTAATCCTTCTACCATACTGGCTGCGGTAAAGATATCTCCAGAACTATTGCACACAAAACAATGAAAGTGTTCTTCATCTGGATAGAAAGAACATGCTGGTTTATTATCCTCATTCTTATGCATCTTCTTATTTGGACATGTAAAGTGTCCTCCAATAAAAGTTGTATCGTGGTCTTCTAAATACTGTTTTAGATATGGTTTTAATTGGTCTGTAACTTCCTGCAAGTTATTTATTCTCATATTTTCCTTAGTCTACCATCTTCGTCTTTAGTGTATCCTTTATTGATCGAAGATGTCTTTACTGTTGTAAGATAGTCCTTTAGGCACAAAGGAAGAAATCCTACAATAAAAGAAGAGTTAAATGTTTTTGCTTTCGATAAAAAACTCCACTTTAAAAACTCCTTAATGGTATTTTCATTAAAACCATCGAATGACATATCGAAAATTATTTTCTTCAATGTCTGTAAATCTTTTGCTTGATTTGGGGGTGTGTATTCTCTACCAAACATCTTTAAATGCCACTGACAAAATAAGTCGAATAACTCGAATGGAGTAATCTTCGTGTCTTTAATCTCTGGGTCTTTAATTAGTTCTTTGCGTAGGTCAAGTTCATTAAGTATCATAAGATAACTGTGTTTGTTGTATCCATATCCTACTAACTTGCATATCTTATAAAAAGTTGATTCTGCTGTTGGCATCCATTCTTTACAATGAGCATTGAATATGTAGTAACCTTTTCCAGCTGAAATGTAAACCGTCTCTGGTACTACTTCTGCTGAGAACTTTAAAATATTTTTTTGTACTAGCTTTTCTAATTCAAGAAAAAGACTGTCTTTCGTTAACTCTAATAAGGTACGTAAATTACGTCCTGGTACTTCTCCCCAAAGAGTGTTTTGCTCTAAGTGGAAAAGTATCAGGACGATTGATTGTTCTTTTGGATTCAAACCCACTAAAAGGGTTGCTATATACTGTTGCATACTTTTATTATAACTTAAAACTGCGTTGTATTGCTAATCTTGAACCCAGTAGGAGTGGGGACAACTTGAACATCATTTGCTGTCTTCATCTCTTCCTGTTTATTTAAACGTGCTTCTAATTCATCAAGACGACGTTCTTCATATGACCTACCTAACTTATAAGTAACTTTTGCTCCAAAGATGTTATTGTTATTGTTCACATCTCTACCAGCATAAATACTCCAAGTAGTTTTCTTAGTATCCAATACACGAACTTCTCCAATAAGTTCATATCTATCCTCTAATCCTTTACCTTGAGGACCTTGAATACCTTGATCACCTTTCTTACCTTCATCTCCCTTATCGCCTTTATCACCGTTCTTCCCATCTTGACCGTTATCTCCTTTAGAACCTTCATTTCCTTGTTCTCCTTGAAGACCTACTTCACCTTGGTCTCCCTTTTCACCATCGACGCCATTAACACCATCAACGCCATTAGTACCGTTAATGCCATCTTGACCATTTAAACCAGGAATACCCTGCTCTCCTTGAGCACCTGTATCTCCCTTTTCACCTTTAAGTCCTAACGCATCTGGACTTGTCCAAACACCAATACTATCCTTTCCGTGATTCTCCCCAGTGGCGACAAATAGATATCCAGCATTGCCACTATTGTCACTTTGGACGCCACCAGCAAAAACATTTGAAGCTAGCGCGAGCATAAAAACAATTGTTAAAACTAACTTCTTCATCTTAATCTCCTTTGATTGATCGATTAACCTTCCCATTTAACTTCTTCTATTTGAAACTGTCCTTTCTCTATATTATCTAGCTTCTCGGACAGTGCTTTTTTATCCACTTGAAAAATTTGAATATGAATCTCTGCATGAAATAACTTACGTAAAACCTGGTGAACGATTTCTTTTAAAGTAGGTTCACACATTCCTACAGTAAGCATATTAGAGTATTTCTCTAATACCACAAATCCATATTCCTTAAATAGATTGGTAGGAACTTGATTTGTTAACTCCTTATCTAACTCGTAATTCTCAATACTTAAAAATGGGGTCTTAAAGTGTGAGTACATTTTTCTCCTTATACTTGTTTACGGTCACACTTAAAATGCTCTCCATACTGACGACGCATTTTAACGTAACACTTATACATTAACAATTTACATCCTTCACATTGAAGTGGTGCTAGTTTTGCTTTCTCTTTCTCTTCTTGTTTCTTAATCACTGCTTTAGGTGGTTCTTTAAAACCGCAATTCTCATCCATCCTATCATACATTCTATTCCGTACATCTTGAGAGTGTTTTGCTCTTTCATCTTTCATTCCCATATTAGTTTTCTCCTTTCGCAAAATCTTCTCTAAATTTTAATCGAAGTTCTCCCATAAGATTAAAAAAGATTCGTCTATGCTCACAACGTGTTAGTGGATTAGTTACCTTATCAATTTCCTTAAATACTTGTTCTGCTCCATACCACCTAATACAATTCTGCATATTGTCTTTTACTGAATGGGGTGTATTTGTAACTGAAGCTAGAAGTGCGTTACACATTGGACACGTAACTTCTCCTTCCCATTCTTCATCAGATACATCCATTATGTATCCACAACGTTTATTCGAACACTTCATCTGCATAGGCTACTCCTTTCTTATTGTATCTTAATATAAGTATAAGATACAAAGTAAGAAATTTCAAGGGCTACTTTAAATCTACTGTATAAAACTTGTTAGCGAGATTCTCTAACTCCCATTGACGACATCGAAGATTCTCTAAGTCACGTGTCTTAGCAACGTGAGAAATATAATACGTAACTTGATTGTAGAGACCCCAAACAGTCTTATCTTTGCCTTGACCATATTCAGATAAGATTTGTTCTGCCGCTTTTTGAGGAAGGTTACCATTAATTAAATCACTAACCTTAATACGGTCTGGTTCAATCTTTGCCCATTCTTTCCATGTATTAGCTGTTGCTAAGATAGGAGCAATTCTACTCTCTAACTTAGTTCTGACTGTATCTTGACTGAACCCATCTAAACCTTGAAGAGAAAAACGACCACATTCACGTGGGATAGTTAATCCATTTTTACAAACAAGACGATGAGCGAAAGCACGTACCATCCTAAGAAGACCCATATCGAATGCATTGATAATCTCAATACCAAAGTTAACCTTATCATCAGCTGTCAATGAGTTATCAACTGTTGCTTGTGCTTTCTTAAATCCATAGCGAAAAGAGGTAACCTTCCTTCCTTTCATAACCTGTACCTGCTGTAATTCCAAATCTAATCCCTCACTTAACTCTTGCATTGTATCATGGATCGTTTTGTTCTGAATCAACTTGTAACGATTGCCTACTAACCCGATTACGTTGCCAGTTGTCTCATCTACTGTGGCGAGACGATTATTGACAATCTCATCTTTCCTTTCGACTGTTTCAATCTGTTTTAAAGCTACTTTATAATCCCATTGGTTTTCCATTTACTTCCTCCTTGTTAGGTAGTTTGATTGCGTTACATTGATTATAACTTAAATCCTAAATTTCTCTGTCTAACGGTTTAAGTAAATTTCTAGGAGTATAATGAGCAACTCCACCTACATATGAATTACATACGTCTGGTGCTTCATCAAATAAATCTACGTCTGGGTGCGAAAGAGAAGCAGAAACTGCTAAAACTTGTTGTCGTGCATCTTCTCGTGCTTCTTCCAAAGTTTTGGACCCATCTTTGTTTTCGATAAATACATCTAAATAAATACTCGCTCGAAATCTAAATCTTTCCATAGTGACACTCCTTTTCATTTTTATCTGTTCGAATTCTTACAAACGAAGGATGTCGATATCTATGAGTCTCTTCAAAAAGTTCACACGCACTAAACTCAATGATAAAAGTTTCTCCTTTATCTAATCGTTCTTTAAACTCTACTCGTTCTTTAAAATCTACTCCACCACACTCTGCTACTTCTACCAGAGAACCATCCTCTAAATATTGATGAACCGTCAGAGTACCTAATCCATGTTCAAACTTAGTTCCAGGAGTCCCATACTTATATCCTTTTACAATACCGTCATAGTTAGCTACCTTCTTTATTTTAACCCAAGTGTTAGCAGGTCGTTTATCTTCCTTATAAATACCATCTAAGTTCTTTAACATAATTCCTTCTGCCTTTTCTCTCATAGCCTTTGCAAATAAATCTCTCTTAGCTTCCTCTCCTTTATGTATTTCACACAACCTAATATACTTTTGAGGAAACGAGTTAAACAGTGCCTCTAATAGGTGTCTTCTCTCCTTATAGGGTCTATTTCTCAAGTCTACCCCATCTAGCTCGAGGATATCAAACACTTTATACACCAGCGGGTCATCTTTCTGCAGAGCCAAAGCTCGTTCTGGTAAAGAACCCATTATTCCTTGAACTCGTTTAAAATTTCTTCCTTCTACCACATCTACCTCTCCATCGAGAACTGTATTGATCGGAAAATGTTTCAAAGCCTCTTCACATATCTGAGGAACATTCTTTACCTTATCTACCTGTCCACCTTTTACAGACTCAGTACGAGAAGAAAACATACATCCTTCTTTTCTAATCTGAAAACAGTATCTACTCCCATCATACTTCATTTCAGCTATCCAGTTATTGTCAGAGTAAAGTAAATCTAACTTCTCTGGTTTTACTGAATCCGCACACATTGGTTTTATTTGAGTGAACATATTTTTATCTCCTATTATAAGTATAGGATACTTTTCTTGAAAAATCAAGCCCTTCTGTGAAGATATTTATAAAGATTTTTCTTGGACTCTTTAATCTCATTCACATCGTGATTTAAAACTGTCTCTTCTATCTCTCCATAGGGACTTTCTACAAAGTCTTCTAGTGTTCCATCATCTCCTGGTCTAATAGGACTATTAAGAGAAATTAAAGTAAGGAACTGACTCTTGCCATCACCACCTCGTTTTTTCTTTGTAAGTCTTTGAAGAGTATCCGTAGGGTCACCTCTCATTGAGTTGAAGAGATAAGTGATAAACTTTCCTCTACTTCTATTATACTTCTCAAGTCTTCCCATTACCACAATTGCTAACTCTTGCATCATATCTTCGTATTCAGTCTGGGTTAGTTTACGAATATACTCTGCTCTTGTTTTTAGAAAAGGTTTTAACTGTAAAATAATCTTGCCTAAAATTACACTATCACGTGTCTCCATCCAACTGTCTACTAGGTCTTGCAAGATGTCTTTTTCCATATGATGTCCTTTCGTTTATTTATTTAAACCTAAATCCCAACCACGTTTCTTTTCTCCATTATTCTGAGAGCATAACATACACTTCCATTTCGCTCTTACTTCTGCTGTATAGATTGATGGATCGCCTACTCTCATATTCATCACCTTACCACATTGACCTGTACAGAGAATCTCAATATACTTTCTATCGTCAGGATATTTCTCTTTCAGTTTCTGTTGTTTAGTCTTTGGTTTAGTCTCTGTCTTATCCTTAGGTTTGCAGTAACTACAATACTCTCCTTCGGGTAAGTCCATTAATCCTTCACATATTTTACATCGTCTAGTTCCGTATCTATCTTCCATTATTCACCTCGCAGTATCTTCTTTAATATATCTAGCATAAAGATTTTGACTGTTGGACAAAGACGATAAATTTCACTAATCTTTTGTTCAGTTCCCTCAAGACCAAATCTAGCAATTGAGTCTCTAAGATTTTCTCGTGCTTGCATTTCAATTATCTTTTCCATTGGTTTCATTCTTCATCTCCGTCGTCACAAGAACATCTTCCAGTACAACCACAATCGAGAGTTTTTTCTGTCTGTTCTTTTTGTCTCTCTTGAAACTCGAAAAAGTCTACTACACTATTCCCTGAACCAGGTATAGTCATTATTTTGTCTCCTTGATGATTCCACAACCTTCGTATTTTAAAAGAGCGTTATAGAAGTAAAATTGTAACTTAGTCAAGGTTCCGATAAGACTGATATCCTTTAGCATCTTAAACTTGTCTTCCACTTTAATTCCACTTTCTTTAACTCTATCCGTGAAAATTACTTTTGCTAATTCTAACTGTCCTTTTCCACACGCGTCATTAAACTCATCTACAACATCGTTAAGGATACTTTTGATAGCTACTTTCATATTTCCTCCTTAGCAGTTGATGAATACCATATTTTGAAGTTTTAAATCAGACATCTGACTCAATCGAACTCTTTCTAAACGACATCCTTCAGTTAACTGCTCGATACTCTTCCCATAATTCATTGATAGGAAGTTTCTTAACAATAAGTCTATCATTTCTTCACGTGTCATATTTTTGTCCTCCTTAATATAAGTATAGGATACTTTCTTCGAAAAATCAAGGGGTGTGCGAAAAATATTTTTTCTTGCTTCTCTCACTTCATTCAATAACTCAGTTATTTGACTATGCGAAATCATTCCTATTCTAAATCCAGAATCAGTTAAATAATTATGCACTATTCGGAGTTTCTCATCTGTGGGAGAGGTTATTACACCAAGAAACGTTCGCAATTTAAGAACGTTATCGGTAGGAGTTTTCTTCCAGGTACCAATAAAGGTACGTCTGAGGGTTTGCCAATCTTCTCTATTTACTACATCCTTAATATTTCTCATATTATAAGTATAAGTTACTTTTCTGAGAAAATCAAGGACTTAAATTAATATGCCGATTTTATAAACTCTAATTCAAAATTTGTGTACGTTTTCTTATTTCCGTCTGGTCTACCTGAAACCCAATAGCAATTTGTAATCGTATAATTTGTTAATCCAAATTCAACAGTTAACGTTTGTGGAGTAGTTGCTAGGGAATTGTAGAGACTAATTAAGTATTGTTCCATCTCTAATCGAGTGGTTTTCTTTACATATCCTGCTACTCGAATATTTAGTTGACCTCCACCCATATCAGTAGTTGAGCGACAAAGAACACCAAGAGCTGTAGGAATAATAAGAGATTGTGCATTTCCAACATATTCTGGAACGACATATGCAGAATCTCCAATATACACGGAACCAAATTTAACTTTTTGTTTTGTTGGAGTAGATCCTGCTACAGAATCAATTGCGCCTATTTTTGAAAACGTCAAGGTACCCGTTGCAAATTCATCTTGAGAAGTTCTTAGAGAATATCCTACTAATTTACAACCTGCTATTGTGGCAGAAATTCCTCCACTATTAACGCCTGTTTCTAAAACAACATCATAACTTAAACCTTTAACTAAACTTACGTCGTATGTATTTTCTACATACTCACAAGTTATCTGTAAATTCTCTTCTTCTCTTATCTCATCTACGGGAGTACCATCCGCTTCTATTTCTTTATGTGTTGTTAGATTATAATTAATTTCTATAATCTTTGTAGGAATAATTTCTCTTATCAAGGATGCTCCTTGATAGAGTTTTAATTTACCTACTGAAAATTTATATGTGCTCATTTTAATCTCCTATATTAAGGATAAGTTAAAACTGGATTATATTTTTGTCCAAATCCTAAACCTGCAATTGTAACTAATTGATCGGCGTCTACTGCACTACTACTAAAGGTAGGTTTACATCCGCAACTTCTCCATAAAACTCTTTCTTGCCAATACATTCCTCCTGCAAATGGTTGCCATTTTTCATGAGGTCTTTCCCAAGAAGCGAATGTTACATTTGTCATATCCATTCTACTATACATGTTAACATATACCCAAGATACAAATAACTCTTCTCCTTCTTGTGCTTGATGCCCATCAAAAAGAAAATTTATTGGAGGTAATGCATACTCAAATACTCCTGGTTTTATAGTAAAATATCCATTTGGTTCATCCACGTGAAATATATAATCTGGAGTGCCTTCGGGCGCAAACCACATAGTAGCATATCCCGCATCTTGATAATTACCATATTCCAAGCGACCTAATCTAAAATTTATACTTAGAACTGGATATACTATAGCGGATTGGTGACTTTCTGTAAGTTTCCATATAGTACTATCTCCCCAAGGAATTTGCTCCCAAGCGGTAAAATCTATACTTGAGGAGGCATTATTTAGGGAGATTTCAGAAAATTCTATAAAAGTTTTATATGTTTTAGAAGGAGAGTATTTGAATAAGGTACAGGCTTTTTTTAAAGCGCACTCTGATAAATGAGTATGCGCAGATATCTCCTCAAATTCATCTCCTTCAATAATGTGAGTATGCGGTAAAACTAATTCCTCGGTTGTTGAAATTGTTTCAATAGTTGTTCCGTCTAAAGTAAATTTATCTTCTTCATAGGTATGATAGTGATTTGCTTTAATTTCAGAAATCATTTGCCTATTATTAATATCTCTCATTCTTTTTGGCACATAACCAGGCATATTTCCATAGAAATGTTCATTAAGTGTACTTAAACGTATACCTGGATTATAGCATACAGACTCAATAGCTCCCGTAAAATCTATACTATAGTATTGTCCGTGAAGATCTGGATCTGGCATCAGTCCTTGATTTGTTGGAATAAGATGCATTTCATTAGTATCTATAATTCCTATTTTAGATTTAATTTGTAATCCCTTACCCTGTCGTCCCTCGTTAGAGATATCTATAAATTTACATTCAACCCCCATTTCTACGCCAGTCTCAATTTGCCATCTACCATAATCTCCATAAACTATCCATTGATTATAATCGTTATGCAAGCCCCCATAGTTTATGTCAATAGTTTCGGGATTCAAATATATTGTTCCAGATAATCTCCATTTTTCATGTCCATCAAATCCTGCACTATGTCTTAAATCTTCTATATGAATTGCCTTTATTGCATTAACTTTTAATAAATCTTTATCTATCCATTCTACTTGATGATGTCCTTCTCTTTGATCGGTTCCATCTTCATCAAAATTAAAGTATTGTTCTAAAATTTGTGTTCTCTCTTCAGAGGTGGTAGTTTCCGTAACTCCTAATATTTTTTCAGTAGATTGTCTGAGTTGAATAATATGAGCTAATTTTATAGAAGTAGAATTTGTAATTGGTAGAAACTCTGTTAGAGGAGTTACACCCATTTCAATTTCTTGCTGCTTACGAATTTCTTGTAACTGTTTTATATGCAATACTCTCTTTGGACATCTACCCACGTATAGTTCTCCTGCCAGGCCCATTGGTGTTGGAAGAGGATCCTCGTACCATATAATTATACCTTGTTCCATTAATTCAACTACTTTAGTCTGGTCTGTCTCAATTTGACTAAAGCATATAGGGCATCTTTCTGTCATTAGTTCCTTTAATCGGAATAATGTCCGATACCTGACTTAGGATTTTTAACAGTGGTGGGATTGGACTTCAATCCAGCCAAGTTTGCAATTCTACTAAAATTATAATCTAATTCTACTGTTTTACTCTTATTAGTGGTTATTAAAGATTTTGACTTATATGCTTCTTTTTGTTCCATAACTGCTTCCCCATGATAGAATTGTTCATCGGTTAAATCTATATGAGTAGTAAAACCATTAGAAAAATCATGCAGTACTCTCATAACTTCATATCCATTTACGTTTGTACGTAAATCCAGTGTCTCATCTCCTAGAACTGTCAGAGAACCACCTACAACTGGACCGCTAACTTTATCATATTCTGCTTGAGCTCTATCTGCAAGATACTTATTAATAATTGATGTATTGGTATCGTACTCATTAGGAGTACTAATATAGTATGGTTGAATTGAATCATGAATCGTTCTAGATACTGTACCAGAACCCGCTGTACGTGAATAGCGTTCTCCTTGATAAGTATATGTCCAACGTATAGCAGCTAAACATTCTATCGGTTGCATCATTAACTTGACCTTTACTGTTTTCTTTTCAACAACTCCTCCAGTCAATATATGTATTTCTGCATCCATCTCTTTTATATTTGCTTTATATCTAACGGGAGGTGGAGTAACCTTAATAGTAGCGTATGTACCATAATGACTATAATTGACTTCTGCTCCTATTGATCGCCATTCTGGACTAAATTCTTCATATTTTACAATAGGGAATTTTCCATTAGTACTTCCATCATCCCATTTATCTAATCCTACGTGAGAGGGTAAAACTTCGATATCCAAAAACTCTAAACCGGTTGGGGCATCATTAACAAGCGCTTCTACTTGTATGTTAGAAATATTTTTCCCATAGACTTTAATTGGTCCAATATAAAGATTACCATCATTGTCGGTCTGTATGTTTCTATTTAACTTATTTCTATTTCCAATATCATTATCGGCCCAAATTTGAGTCTCATATCCTATTTGTTGTCTATAAGTAGTTCTTGCTTCATAGTCACTATATACACTAACTTTATCAACGTTGTTAGTAATATCTTTCGACATTGAGTATTCAAGTATGTGTTTACCTATTTCATAATTTCTGCTTCCCACTGGATTTCCTATTTTATAGTAACTCAGTACTCCTGTAGGACTGCAATATACTTTATAGTTTCCTGCATATCCTAACATATTAATCATCAACTCTAAACGAGTCATATCTGCTACCGATACTTCTCCATATAAAGTCACACTTGTAGGAGTAGAAGGACAACCTGAGCTACTTAAAATAGAGTTAATAGAAATCGTTTCTATATGTTCACCTTGACGTTCATTAAAGTTCTTATTGATCGTTGTCTTCGTATAATCCCAAAGTTTATTAATACATCTATAATTAACTCGAATATCATTGGCACTTAATACGTCATCTTTTTTAACTACGTATCCTGTAAAAACTCTATGTCCGTTAATATTGATATATACACTCTGCCCAGAGGCATCAGGTATTCCTGGAGTAGTAAATTTTTTAGGAATATAGAAACTTGCAGTAGAAAAAGAAGGACCATAAACTAATTCTATATTCTCCAAAATAGCGTCCGTTTGTAAACTGCCATTAATGTAAATTTGATAAATAGGATTTTTATAATGAGTTACATCATATGTAGGAGTTCCTACAACAGTTACTCCGCTACTTTCTTCACCTACTCCGTTTACTCCCGTAACTTTGAATGTATATGTGACTCCATTAACTAATTCTCCTACTATATAATAAATGTCGGTTACTAGAGTGTTATTTAACTTAGTCCAAACTCCTCCTATATCTTTATAAATATTCCAACCATAATTAGAACCAGTCCAGGATAATTTTAAAGCTTCTCCTGTTTTTAAATCAGTAGAAATTAATCCTATGGGATTAGTAGGAGTTGTTTGAGTAACTTTTAATTGAATTGAGAAATCGGATATATTGTCTTTCTGCAATCTAGTTCGAGTATAAAAATCCTTTACACCCCATATTAGTGTACCAGATAGGATATCGTTGGTATAGCGTAAAACTACCTTTGTATCTGCTAGAATATTAAGAGACTCGATTCTCTCTATAACTGCACTACTTTCGATAGTCTCTGATTCTCTTAAAATTATTTTTCCATTGCTATTAATTGTTTCTGTCTCACGTAAGACTATTTTTCCATCACTATCTATTGTTGTAGAATATCTACCAATTACTTTTCCGTCGCTAGTTATATCTTCTATTCCTCTCTTATTAATTATATTTGTATCCGAATCAATCGTACTCCAACCGGTTCCTATAACAATAGCACTACTCAAGATATTATTAGTTTCTCGTCTTTTTATAATGGTGTCACTGTCTATTGTTTCAATTTCCCGAGAATTAATAATTTTTGTATTACTATCAAGAGTTGATTGAATATTGGTCTTCTTAATATTTGCTGAAGAATTTATATTATTACTTCCTCTGAGAGATAAAATCTTAGCATCCGAATTTTTAGTATTTGTTCTTGTAACGGGTCCAAAAATATTAAGTGCTTCAAATCTAATTTTTTGGTCATAACCTTGTCGAGTAGTATAAAAATAACCATTTGTAGTAGGAAGATATGGCGATCTTACATATTGTAAATTGGCGTCAGAAGTCTCATGTGTAACCGATTGTGTGGCACTCCAAGAACTACCATCCCAATAACTATACTTCATATCCGTAGGATATACTAACCAAGCACAAACTGGTTTTCCACTAACTTTACTTATTGCTACTGGTCCCCAATTGTAGTGAGTATCAAAGACATAGTCATTTCCCCAAGAACTACCATTCCATTTCTTAACCTTAATTCCATAACCAGTTGCACCACCATAATTTGATTTTGTATAAGCTAGCCAAACTTCTGTAGAGGAGATGACACATGCATCATAATTATATGAATTTCCGGTAGTGATTGGAGAGTCAATAGCAATATTATATGCACCCCATACGGAACCATTCCATTTATTAAGAGATATTTTTCCAGCTGAACTGCCATATTGTTGAGCAAAAGCCCAAACTTCACTACCAACTTCATAAAGTTTAATTGGAACTTTATCATTAAATCCAGGTAAACCAGTATTAATATTTGCAGAGGTAGTCCAGGAAGTTCCTCCATCAGTAGAATAAGCAGATTTAAAATTTCCTGCAACTGTTCCACCTCCACTTACCCAAATAGTTCCATCGCTATGAATCATAACAAATGGTGCTTGCGATCCAGTAATACCGCACCAAGTAAGATCGCTACCGGGGTCGGTCCAAGTTCCACCGGAATATGTAAACTTACGTACATCTATATGAGAAGCATTTGGATTGTAGTAAGCTACATAAAAATTTTGACTTGAATCTAGGGCAACATTAAACCAACTCCAATTACTAAAAGTTATATCAGAAATTATTTTTATTTCATTATTCCAAGTAACGCCTCCATCAGAAGATACATTATACCATAAATCATTATTATAGTCTGGGGTATCTTTCCAATAAAAACACAGTAGTACTCCTGAAGATACCCTTAATATGTAAGACTGTCTACCATCATAATAAGATGCGGTACTTGTTACTAATGAGGATGCCATATTAGTCTACCAAAATATTTCCTTGTTGATCGATTTGTAAAACCTCTTGACAATTATTACCGTTTTGATCTTGATATTGAAATCCCAAGAAGTATACTGTTTCTTGTCCTCTCATCCTTCCAATATCATCAATAACTACTCTATGTCGTCTAAAAAAGATTAGACGAATATTATTTTTCTCTATTTCATTATTCCAAGGTCTTTGTTGGTCGTTAACAAAAATAAGTCCTTGAATTAAATCAACGGAGATGCTTAAGTTCTTTCTTTGGTGGGATATTGTAAAGAGAGTTAAATCAGAAAATCTATTCTGTACTTCTTTAAATAGTACTTCATTTCCCTCATTATCAAATTGACTGAGAGAGGTGTTATCGTTAAAAGAAGCTATCCAGTTAAACATAAGGTTTTGCATATTGAATTATCCTCCCCTTAAAACTCATTGTATTGAGTTAACTACTTTAAACCTCGTCGTACTGAAAAGTATACGTTTTTGTATTTACTGCTCCTGCGGGTGTGCTGCCCGTAGTGCGTAACTGCATACAAATATATTCAGTATACCCTGTAGCTGTAATTGTAGCTGTATCTGCGGCTGATCTAACTGCTAACGCTGCTCCTAAAGATTCTGGAACATCTGTGGTGGCTTGTGAAGAAGTTGTTTTAACAGGTTGTGAATAAGAAGCAGGTAAAACTAAATTAGCCTTAACTGTTTCTCCTGTTTTTAAAGCACCAGCAGACTTCCAAAATTTCATATTCGAAATTTCTGTAAATGTGCTAGTAAACTTTGCTTTAATAAACTTCTCATAAGAGTTCTCACCAGCTACGATTGGATATGTACTTGTGACTAGATTTGGTGCATCTACGTCACCCATATTCAAGTTGGTGATACCATCAGTTACTGTTGCTCCTGAGCCGTTTGCTTCACACCATTGAAAAATTGCGGCCATGGTTATTCCTCCTTTACGATTGATATAAAACTCTTAAAACAACTCTAATATACGCACCACCTTCAGTATTAGTAGTAGAAGGTGTCTCTATGCGTAATTTAATTCTCTTTGCATTATTTCTAGGTATCCTATAAAGTGCTCCATGAGATACACTATTTCCTAATGAAGTATAGGCTCCTTCATTATCATCCTTAATTTTATATGAATATTCTACATAAGGATCGCTACTTGTTAAAGGGGTACCTAAAAGTATTCTACCACTACTAATATCAAATGAACCGCCTGTATAATAATTTATTCCAGTTTTACTAATATTATCCCATACACCTACAACATCATATAAAGACGGAAAATGAAGTATTTCGATAGTGCTATCATCTATTTTTGTAGATAGTTCTATATCTACATCAATCACATTCTCAACAACACCGGAAGATTGTAAGGACAACCATTGATCGGAATATAGTGTTTTACCAAATACATTAGTATCTGGAGTATATGTAATAACTATCTCTACGGATGTAGGTGGTATTTTTCCATTAACGTTATCTCCAAAAGTAATTAATCCTGTTGTATAATTAATAGTATAGACTGATTTTTGATCGTAACCCATTAAACTATCAACTCTTGACCAAGCTTCTCCATCTACTATTACTTCCTGGGAATCTATAACTATAGGAAAATAGGTTGTAGTAAATGTCTGATTTCCCGCACCTGAGCTAATCCAAATTTCAGATGTCTCTAAGCGTAGTAATTGAATATAAATATTGTAGGCATCATTGCTTCCTAGTGACTCTTCTTTATCATTCCATAAAATTATATCATAGGGTAGGTCGGTAATTGCTCCTGCTAAACAAAAACCAAAATCTATTGGATTTAATAATGTTCCAACTTCTACCGTTGGAGTATCACTTCTAAACATCTGTAAGTTAGGGTCGACCATTATTGTATACCTCTAAGACTTTTTTCGGTTTTAACTTTATCTTTTTCTATCTTAAGAGTACCTACTAATTTTCTAGTATTATTAGTACTGACTTCCCATAAATAAGTAGTGTCTCCTAAGACCTGTTCTAACATAGTAGTCTGTTCTTTTACCGCAGTGTTCAATCCCTGTGCTGCACTGACAACGGGAGCTAAATTAAGTGTTTGGGCTGTATTAGAGACTGTAGGATATTGGGGAGACATATTTTGACGTGTCTGTCTCATTGATCCAGCTAGACCTCCGCCTCCAATTCCTCCAATAAAATATTCCATTCCAATTCTAGTAGGCAGTGTAACTGTTCCAATTGCTTTTTGAAACCAATTTCTATCCATAGCTTTATCTGTAGCCATAGTTCTAGCCGCTGCTAAAGGAACTCCTGTAAATGGCAATGCTTCTGCCGTTCTAACTCCACCTTCCTTTAAGTTATTGGAAGCACGTTTAGCTGCTTCTGGAACTTTAGAGGCACTATCCACTATCTTCTTTATTAACTCGTATAGTTTTGTAAAGAGGTCAATTAAACTTGTTACTCCCGATGCAAATGCATCAATCCAACCTTGAACTCTTTCAGGTGTCATTCCTTCAGACCATGATTTAATTTTGGTTGATAATGCATCGAACATAGGGATAATTTTTGATTCATAAATTGACTTTAAACTTTCAAAAAACTTAGAAATAATTCCTGTTTCTTGAAGTACTTTAACAAACGTAATAACTCTATTTGAGAGGTCGTTTATAACTGGTACTAAAAATTTTGCAAATGATTGTCCTATGGTAGAAAATACTTGTCCAAAGGCGGCGGCTAGAGTTTCTAAAGAACCTCCAATAGTCTTCTTTCTATCAGCCAATTGTCTATCTAAGAAGGCTGTACCTCCTCCAGCCATTTTAGAAAGAGACTCATTTAAGTTTATCTTTTTTAAAGCTTCTACAATACTAGCCATTTGCATTGGCAGTTTAGTAGTATCAAACTTTTTCATATCACTTAAAATATTTGCTAAAGGACGCAATTTACCAGTTGCATCCATTGTATTAATTCCTTGTTCTTTTAATGCCTTTCCAAAACCAGAAGTCTGGTCTTGCATATCCTGCATTATAGTACCTAAAGCAAAAACAGCTCTATAACCTCCAATAGACTTTCCAAGTTCTCCTAAAATGGCAGAGATTGTAGCAAAAGAAGTTCCAGTACGTTCTGCTAATGGAATAACTGTATTAAAAGCCATTCCCATATCTTCAACAGAAAGATTACCTACTGTGGCAGCTACTGCTAAAATATTTGAGGCTCTAGCTGCAGATAAATTTTCATGTGCAAAAATTTTCATTGCCTTTGCTACATTTTCACCAGAGGCAGCATAATCAATATTTAACGCTTTTGCTAACTTTGCCGTTTCTGCTCCAATTCTAATAGTTTCAGAAGCATCGAATCCTCTATCTGCAATAGCCTTATACATATTACCAATTTTATCAGCATGTGTTCCTACCGCTGCGGCTGTATCTCTAGCAGCTGTTTGAAAGTCTTCCCAAGCCTTACCAGAGGCGTTGGCTCCACTAGAGGCTGTTTTCCATGCATCAAACATTGAGGTTTCAAACTTCGCTGCCGCATAAGTAGAAGCGGTTAAGACTCCAGAAATTCCTAAAGTTGCTATTTTAATAACATTAAGAGCAGCATTAGCAGCGCCTGCAACACCACTCCATACTTTTTCAAGAATGGAACTTGTATTAGTTGCCTTGGTAGCAACTCCACCTAAAGACTCTTCAATTAATTTTGCTGCAGATTTAGTCTCTTCCGCACCGCCTTTAAATCCACTTGCGTCTAAGATTATTTTTGCAACTAATTCTTTAAGTAACATAATTACCTCTTTTTAACATCTACTCCAATTTTATTCATAAGAGTCATAAGTTGTTCTTCTTCCGTCAAGGTACTTTCTTTATCTTCTTCAAATATAACTGGTTTACCTACTACACCACAATTAACTATATATCCAAATATTTTCCATTCAGCTATTTTTCTCTTTTTAATTGCTTCCATCAATTGAGTAATTTCATCCACCTCTAATTTTTGAATATATTCTATCGTCCATCCATATTCGGAAGCAAGAGTATCAATCGTATCCATTAAGTTGTCTTCTTTATGATTCAATTAAACTATTCCTGTGGTCATAGAGATTAACTTAGGTACTGTATCTAATTCCAAAATATCAGTCAACTTTTCTTTCGTAACTTCTTTATTTTCTACAATAAGAATCTGGTAGGCTACTTCAATCATAACATCAATTAACTCAACGGAAATAGTACCGGCTCCTCTTAATTCATCCATCTTCTGAATAGCAGGAAGAAGCTTTTTAGCATCTCCTAAAGTCATTTTACGAACGAGATATTCTTTACCGTCCGCTAATATAATTGTTTTCTTCTCTGAAGCTGTCACTCTATTTTCTTCCATTTTAAATCCTCCTCAATTGTGGTGGAAGAGAGTTTAAAGACGTTTAACGACTTCAGTGACTCTCTTCCAATAAATCTACTTGTTAAACAACGTTTTCTGCTCTACGAAGAACTAAGGTTGAAACTACGAATGCATCCTGACCTGACTTAAGGTCATAAGAAATTACTTTGCAATTCGTAATACTACCAGATAACCCACCGCCTTCAGCACCAACGGCTAGAGTCACTGTCACATACTGATTATCTAATTCCGTTGGGTCAATATCAAATTTCGCTGACTCAACAGTAATTTCAACTGATTTAGCACCTAACTCAATCCACATCGGAAGACGATAATCGCCTCCACGAAACTCAACTGGACCACCATCAGTCTTGATGGAGATACCAGTACAAGATGCGATAGCTGTACCACTTCCAATTGAGATTGTACCAACTCCGAATTTATAAGCCATTTTATTTCCTCCTGTTTTTACTCATTAGTTACAACATCAAAAATTATACTACCTACCCAATATTCTTGAGAATCATCATAACGAATACTTGCATCCGTCTTTTTAATTTGATTTACCTCAAGTGTACTTTCATTGAACGAATTTCCTTTTCTGTTCAATAAATCTATAACTCTGTCTACTATTGATGCACATATTGAATATGGTTCTGTATTTTCTTTTTGTAAAACCCAAACAGTTACAAATAGTGTAGGATTACAAGCATTTAATACAGCTTCTGAACGACCATATTCTTTTCTAATAGTGATTTGCTTTGATACTTTAGGTTCTGGTAACTCAGTTACTCTTACATTAGTCCCTACGGCTGCAGTAATAGTAGAGTCATTCATTAACTTAGTTCGAACCTTTTTTAGTAAGTCGTATTTAGACATTATTCTAACGCATTCTTTAAGAACTCGATTATTTTATCCACATTCTCTTCAACTGCTGGTAAGAGATATGGTTTTGCTTTCTGTCCTGCTACGGAGGTTGCAAAAACTGCTCTACCTGTTTCTTGGGCCGCTTTCCATCCAGCGGCTGTAGTTGGTCTTGCTCCACTTGTTACCCAAGCTAATACTTTTCCGTTCTTAGGATAAATTCTTTGTTTATGAGGTCCATAGATACCTGTACCTAACTCTACATAAGGAGCATAAGCTAAATTTGAACCTACTTGTCCTACTAATCTTGCGGATTCTTTTTCAATTTCATATGTAATACTTGATTGCAATTGACCTGTTCTAACTGGACATTTTAAACGTGCTTTATCTGCCAGCATATTTAAGAATTGTTCAAATCCATACGCTAATCTCTTATTTCCAATCCCTTCAGAATACTTCTGAACTAGGTCTTTAATTTGAGTTAAGTCAGGAGTTTTAATAGTCACAACAGCCATTATTTCACCAATCCTAGAACAACTTTATAATGATGATTACGTCCTGCTTGATTTAAAACGGCTAATACGTTCCAAGAGACTCCTGATGGATCGACTACCTTATCTGCTTCTTTAATATTAGCAGTTGCAAGAGTATAGAGAATTGCATCTCCAGTAATAGTAATTCCACTATCTGCTCTTGCTACACTTTCACTCTTAGGTTGAATTATACCTTTAACAGTCGCTACTAAAGGCCAGGTTTCTGCTTTTTCTCCATAAGCATTAACCGCACCTAAAGTGCGTCGATAGATTTGTTCATCGTCTGTTAAGTATGTTTCAATTGCCATTCTAGATTCCCCACATACCCGTATTGTTACTTGCTTTTATGTAGTATTTTGAATTAGCTACTTTAGATACAATTTCTTTAATTACAGCACCAATTTTAACATTAACTTGTGCGTCCTTGGCATATGATACACTATAATCTCCTATTGATTCGCTAGAGATTTCATCATTGTGCCCTACTTGTAAACAATATGCTTGTGCTGCAAAAAGAGCTGCAAGAACTTCAATAATAGCAGGGACTTCTTCAAATCCATAAGAGTAGGTAAATCTCCAATTAGCAATTCCTTGTTCCCAAACAGCTTCTCCACTACCCATAATATGATAATCAACAATTGACCACCAATCTGAGTTAGGAAGTAACTTAAGACGTAAAGTTCCACAGTCCTTATATACAACATACTCAGGAGCGGTTAATTCGTGCCAGACTCTATTAGCGTCTTCCCATTCTACTTTAGTGATTTCTAAAATAGGATAGTTATTTAAAACTATCTCATCGCAATCGGAACCGTCTTGAAGTTCAGTAACAGTAAACTTATAAAACTGTCTATTGGCTACTGTATTAACCATGGCGTCTCCATAAGCCATCATTTCATCAGTAACCTCGTCCACACATATATGAAGCATATCAGCAACTTTTTGTTTTGAAGTATACATTTTTGGTCTCCTTTACATAATTCGAATATCTCTCTAAAATAAAAACACTCAAAGAAGCTATATGTTTAAATATTTTAATAAGATTAAATCGTTAGACTTTCCTAATAACTATGAAAAAGGGCCTACTTTTACATAGGCCCTTTTCCTGTATCTCTAAAACCGTTAGGTTTAGCTGTTATTGAATTTCACTAAGCAGACAGCTTCAGCACTACCAGCTTGTCCACTATTGTACGCCTTATGGCGAACAGTGAAGTCAATTCTTTCAGAGATGACGAAACGAATTTTGTCATGCTCTTCAAGTTCCTTCTTAACGATTTTGATTTTGCGTCTATCCCCGATAAGAGGTTCATCCACAGGCACTAACACACCAGTACCGACAGAACCCTTATTAGCTGATTTGACATAATCCATGTAAGCACTTTCATACGTGCTCACGCCATAGATTTTGTCAGCCATGCCCGGTTCAGTAGCAGAACCGTTCGCATCGCGAGCCCCACCTAAGAAGGTGTTGTTCACCAACCGGCGTGACCTACGAAGATACTCAGCCATCGACGGATCGATGAAGAGCACCAACTTTTTGCGATTGCGACCATATTTTCCCAAAAGCTTAATCGCTTTGGAAATCGTATCTTCAATACCACTGAACTCACCATTCGACTCAGTAACAAGACCGCTCTGAATAACTGAAGCAGCCGCTGCCATCTGAGCTAACCCATCGAACGCTTTGCGAGGGTCATCAGCAGTACCGTAAGCAATATCTCCTGCAATCATAGCCAACTCTTCCGCTTCGGCAAAAGCTTCACCGAAAGATTCCAAAAGAAGATTGACCACGTCGACCGCGGCATCTTCGATGTCATCATTGTCCACAGAAGCATACGCCATCAATTTCTTTGCTTCCAAGCGAACAGCATGAAGTTTCGGACCAATCTGATCTGACTTCCCGGAAATATCAACTTGCGTCGGAACAAAATACACACCGGCGCCCGGAGTTGATCGACCTGACGTAAGAACAGGGATATCCAAAGTCTTTTTAGACATAGGAATCTCACGAAACAACTGACGGCAATAATTAATTTCGCTGATGTAACGAACAATCTCATCTGCTAGTGGTTTAGGTAAATAACCACTACCGCTTGGATCATCTAATTTAAAATCCCCTGCGGTTGCTAACGCTTTGCGAATATCACTCATTTGTATTCCTCCTGGTTTTTTCTATTCAAATTAACTCTTGAATAGGGTTGCGAATCCTTTACGGATTATCTCGTTTTGTTTAGCCTTAGGTAATGCATTGAACTTATTTTCATCTAATAGTAAAGATTCCTCACTACCATCATCTTCTTTTAAATCAATATCCGTCTTGATAATGGTTCCTTTACGACTAGGAACTAATCGAATCTTTCCCAACTTTGAATCAAGTGACTTATTAATGACTTCTGTCACTTCTTCAATCGTTAAAGACTTAGCCATAACTTTATGAGGGTCAGTAGCACAAGAAGTCTCTAAAGGTGTTGGCGCTTCATCGGCCACATCCTCAGAACTCCACTCTTGTAACAAAGCCTCAATACGTGCTAGGGTTTCTTTAATTCCTTTAATCTCTTCTTCTACAGTCGGACCTTTTGCTGGAGCAGGTGAAGCATCTCCAACAATAGGAGTTGGTTTAGGTAAAGTCTCTGGAACAACCTGAACAGCTTTTTCAGTCTTTTCAATGACTTCTTCAGCGACTTCTTCAGCTTTAGGTTCTTCAACAGGCTTTACTTCCGCCTTCGGTTCTTCGACTTTCGTCTCTTCTACTTTAACTTCAGCTGCGGGTTCCACTGCTTTTGTCTCAACGGCAGCAGGAGTTTCTACAGGGGCTGCCTCTAAAACTGCAGCATCTTTTTGAATTTCAACATTGGCTTCAATCACTATTTGGTCCCTCCCTTCTTCCGTGTCAATAGGAGATGCACCTTCAAGTGCTTTACAAATCCCTCCTATTAAACTTTTTTGTGACACTGCAAATTCTGCATTTTCGTTAGCAGGTAAACCTACAATGCTAACTTCCAGAATTTCTAAATCCTGGATATGATTAAATTCTTTATTCTTCTCTTTACTAAAACCACGAGTAGCTTGTTTTAGTTTTCCACCAATAGAAAACTTGCTTAAAATACCTTCTTGAATTAACTGCCAAATATCAGGACGTGTCTTACTCACCATAACTTCAACCCATAAACCTTGTTCATCTGTACCAGCATTTAAAATTTTACCTACAGGCGGTTGATCATGTTTATGTTCATAGAACACTGTAGTATTACGTTTAAGATCAGCAACCGCTCTGGCTAAGGCCTCAGGAGCGATAACATCGTTCTGTCTGTCCAAATCTGATGTAGCTGCGTATCCTCTAATCTTCCAACTATCTTGACCGTCAACAGCTTTAATAACTTCAATGGCAGGACAAAAAGCAAATTTTAATTCAGGATACTGTTTCATAGATTAGTCTCCATAAATAAAAACACGAGAGAAAGCCTAAAGTTAAAACTTATTTTATTAGAACGCTTCTCTCACTACTTTCAAATTCTCTTTTTCTACTTCTTTCATAAAGGATTCGTCAATCTTGTTTAGGATTGATTCTCCTTTTTGACTATCACTTACTAAAAGTACTTTTCTCAATTTTGAAATCTTTCTAGCGTTAAGAGGATAGATTGCAAAATCTTTAGGGGCATACTTCTTTTTACTCTTCTTTCTATCTCTTAAATCGGACAGGACAACCTTTAACAGTTGACCAAATACCTGCATTGTCTCTTCATTTGAGTAGGTCATATCGAAACGATATTGTATCTTTTTCATTACTTTTCTCCTCGTAATAACTTCAACGCTTGGTCTACATCTCCGTTATCAATCATCTTATTTACGTCTTTAAATTGCGATTCGTTTAACTTAAAAAAGTCCATAATGTGTACGCCATCAGCATCACTATAAATTGATTCTGGGTCTGCGAACTTATCTAATCCTTCGGTCTCTTCTTCAAACTTTTTATACTCGCTTACTACCCAAGTGCAGCGACAGTTAGGATGTAGTGGAATAAGGTCCTGTGAATCTTCAACAGAGTATTCTTCTCCATTGTGAGGCATACAGAATTCACATGCACCTGGATTCGCTACCCACTTTAAAGTTTTAGCAATATTGCTTTGTTGATATCCATAGACTCTACCATTATTTAAAGCACGTTGAATTTCTGTTCTTGCAACCATTGTGGTATATCTATCTTTGTCCATAGTATACTCATAACCTCTACGAGCAACTTTTCCTTCTTCATCTAACTTCTCTGGAACCTTAATAACAACTGGACCATCAAATATAGATGCAATTTGTTGATGAACTTCTGTTGAAGGAGTTCCATCTTTAATTGCTTGAGCAATTAGTTGTTTAACTCTTGCCTGCATATCACTTGAAAGTATTTTAGAGAACTCATCGTAGTGAGAGAGATAGAAGTCTGCTACGGGAGTCATATCTATATTCCAAGAAAGCATCATTTTCATATCCTTGTATGCTCTCTCTAAACCTTTTTGAGCAGCAACTCCCGCTAACGAAGTTAATCTTTTCGGCATTGAACCTACATTAAAATTTGCGATTGCTTCAATTTCGGAAGGGTCTAAATCATCGAGGGCTTTTGAAATAAGTGACTTTGCAATTTCTTTATCCAGTTTCTTTAGTACCTGCTTCTTCCACTCCTGTATTGATCGATTAAGAGTAGTCTTAAATCTTTCTTCTTCTTTATCTACGGATACAAATTTCGCTTTTACAATTATATCTCTAAAGAAACTTGAAACACTATCCATACTCACCTCATATAAATTATATCTTTACACTAGTGCAGGTGGTTCTACTACACATTTAACAATTGGTACTGAAGGTTCTTTTAAATAGTAATGCATCATCTTGGTATAGGAAAGTTGCTGATTCAATATCACTAATTCATCCAATGCTCCATAAAATGGTACTTGACTATATGGATCGTATCCAATATAAACATCATAATTATTTGCTACTGGATATGCGTCAGCGGTTTGTACCTTATCTAAATATCCATTTATATAAATCCAAAGTTTATTTTCTGCAAATTTACACACTATATAAGACCATTGATTGTTTGGAATTGCAGATGTCGAAGATATATACCCTGTCCCACCGGAGGGACCTCCACTTCCAAATATAATATGGCCAGATTCTAAGTGAATATTATAGTTTCTATTAAACGGCCATAAATCTTCTCCCTTTGAAATTATCGGTCCTCTAGAATTATCTATTGGTTTAATCCAAAACATAATTGTGAATGAACTTGTTAAATTAAGAGCACTATTATGCGGAACTCTAACACGACCTGTTTGAAAATTAATTGCTCTGCCAAATAATCCCGCTGAAGTAGTTGGGGTTTGATTTGACCCTACTGTAGTGCCATGCAAGTTTCTCCCCGAACTATCTTTTACTTCACCTGCTTCTCCAGGATAGCCATATTCGTTAAAATGCATTCTAAGGACTAAGTCGTTAAATTGACTTTGGAATCTAGTAGGGTTACCTTGACGTCTCTTTATATTATATACTCCGGTAAGAAGTTTTGTAATATAAAGCATTCTGTAATCGAACTCAATACTCTTTCCTACTGTAGGATAAACAATGTATCTCATCTCTACTTGGTCCCCTGCAGTTCCAGCTCCAATATGATAATTAAGAGTCTTCTCTGCTCCTACTATATGAGTGCCTGGAGGTGGTGCAAATAAATCATATCTAAATTCTTTTGATTGCCCTATTCCACCTCCAATATTATATAGTGCTTCTAAAGAACGTGTAGGAGCTGTTAAAAGATTATATTTAAGAGATACATCTTCTCCTACAATACCTCCCATATTAAATAAGAAGGAATACTCTCCTAAAGCAAACTTTCTAATCGCGTATTTTAAGTCAATAGAAGTAAAGAGATTCTTTCCTAGATAGTAGACGAATTGAATAGAGTCGTGCATTGTATTGAACATATAATATCTGAACTGAGTTGACTTACCCGAAGCATATCCAATTCCATAATCAAGCCGAATACTATTAAAGAGACTGTTGAAGAGATTAAAATTAAGTTCTACTGTATCGTTAACTATGTGCCCAATATTGTACTTGAATAAAATAGAATTTAACGCAGCATTAAAGATGTGATACTTGAATGCATCAGTCTTGTACATTGTGTGACCTATATGATATCCGCATTGTAAATCACGTCTAACCGCAGTAGCTAAGTCGTATTTACACGTCATATCGTCATTAACAAAAGTTCCAATCAGATAAAGGAAGTTGAGGTCTCTAGTGGCCGCCTTAAAGAGATGATATTTAAGAGTGGTAGATTTACCCTCTATATGTCCAATCCTATAATTAGATTCTAAACTCTTTCCTACTGCATACATAATTCCATATCGGAACATGACGCTATCTCTAGCAGTAGTACCAATCATATAATTAAAGGCAATATTTACGTAAGGGAGTGGATTAAATATCCAGTACTTTTGTTCAGTACTATCTCCAACTATATGTCCAATCATATAATCAAGACGTCTTATTGCGCCTGCTGTGAGATTGAAGAGAGTGTACTTAAGTTGAATGTCATCATTAACTCTATGACCAATCCAATACTGAAATTCAAACGACTTATTAGTTAACAGATTAAATAAAATATACTTATACTGTTTCGAGTTTCCTACTATTGACCCAATCATATACTGATTCTCTATTGAGTCTCCTACTAATTTGAAGATGTGATAATTAAGTTCTACACTATCATACACACCTTTAAAAATATGGTAGTCGAATTCTATAGAGTCATTAACCATCTTGAAAATATGATAGTCAAGTTCTAGAGAGTCATTGATCGTGTTAAAGATTCCATACTTAAATTGCTTACTTTGTCCTACTGCTGCTTTAATATTATATTGCAGAACTAAATCTTTAGTAACTGTGGCAAGTGCTTCTATATTGTATTTGAAGACAACACTGCAACTAACTACTCCTGAGGCTGACTCCATGAGTTCAAAGTCAACTTGAGGTCCTGCTAGAACTGTATAAGAAGATAGTTCAAAATTTACTTGTGGACCTGAGTCTGGAGTATAGATAGGCATACTATTTTAGTACTCCATTATAGGTGGTGTGAAATTTGACGTCCAACGAGCAATTGTAGAAATTCTATATTCATCTAAGTAACCTGGAAAGTAGTGCTGTCCACCACTAGCAGGATCTCTTCCTATTTCAAAAGACGCACTTAGATTTTTAATTGTAGCTGTAAACGACTGTGCTGTTCCCTGAAGTACTCCATTGATATAGAAGTAAATATTATTGCTGTATCTAACTAAGGCAATATGATACCATGTATTGAGAGTAGGTGTCCAAGAGACGCTAACGGTAGTATTATCTCCTCCATTCATATTATAGAATTTAAGAGTGTCATTATTTTCTAAGAAGAAGTAGAATCTGTTATTAGTATCATCTGTTTGATTAAAGAACATCTGCGCTACTCCTACCCCACTAGCAGTCTGTCTCATCCAAAAATCTACTGTAAAATCACTGGAACCAAAATTAAAGTCATCTGAGTCAGGTATCGAAAGATAATCACCATTTCCATCAAAATAGCAGGACTGATGACCTAATTGATTGGGTTCTATATGTGCGTCCCCATTAGGAGTAATTGTATGTGCACTACTACTTACATCTGTTAAACTATCTCCGTGGATGAGCAGTTTGGTATTTGTATCTACAATAAAGGGAACTGTAGAAGGAGTAAAAGTTGAAGTGTAACGAGCATTATTACTAATACGTAATTCATCAATAGCTCCTTCTAAAGAATATGATCCGCCATATGCTCCAATCTGAGGGTCAGCTGCAATACTTGTTACTGTAGCACTATAACTCCCACCATCTAGGGTTAGAGTTAAAGCAGTTCCATTAACAAAGATATACCAATTACTGCCATTTCTTACTAAAGCAAGATGATACCAAGTTCCTACTGTGGGTGTAAAAGTAGAGGAATGAAAGTATACCAGAGAGTTATAGAAACTGAGTTTATTTGTATTCCAATAGAAATTAATTTCATCTCCAGTTCCAGGCCACTGACTATAAAGAATTTCATAATCAGCTGCAACCGACCACTTAAACCAACCTTCAATAGTAAAGTCATTTGCTCCGAAATTCCAATCTTCTGAATCAGGGATAGTTAAATAATCCCCAGTTCCATCTAATCGTATGCATCCTTTATTTACTTTTGCAGCATAAGTCAATCTAACATTACCATTAGTTGTTACTGGATGACCTGTATTACTTGCATCTAATAAATCTTCTCCGTGAAGAAGTAACTTTGTATTTTCATCTACTGCATAAGGAGTTGTAGAAGGGGTGAAATTCTCTGTCCAGCGGGCGATACCTTTAGAGATACGAAATTCGTCGATGATGCCATTTAAGGTCGCCGTTGTTTGTCTTAAATCTCTCCCAATTTCTACTGGGCCAGCAATACTGTTAAAACTATAATCAGCTAGAAGATTTGTATACCAAGTTATAGTTTTCGATACTCCATCAAGGTAGAAAGCCAAATTGTTCTGACTAGTTCCATACCTAACTAACGCCACATGATACCATCTCCCTGTCACTAAACTTAAGTTCTCGACATCAGCGTAGACTTTATTTGCACCAGTCCCATCCCTAAAAATAAAACCTATATCCGTTGCTGCGTAAGTATATCCTTCAAAGATATGGTCATCATCCTCTCTGTGAGAAAACATAGGATGGTATGTAGCAGCATCTAGATTATTAAACTTTACCCAATAATCAATAGTAAAATTATCAGTGCCAAAATTCCAATCATCGTGGTCGGGAATACTTAGGTAATCTCCACTACTATCAAAAGAAATACACCCTTCTCCAATTTTAGGAGCATAGTTAAGACGAACATTCCCATTAGCAGTTACTGTATAACTATGTAATCCTGAATCAGTTAGGTCGTTTAAGTGGAGAAGTAGTTTTGTATAACTATCTACTGAATACTCTCCTGTTGGTACTGAGAAATTTTCTGTCCATCTAGCAATACCCTTAGATATACGAAATTCATCAATACATCCATTCCAATCAGACCCAGAATTGGTCTGTTCTCCAATAGTTAATTCTGTAGTAGAATCGTAAATATTTGCACTAGAGGTTTTAGTTGTATCCTGCTGTACTCCATTTACAAATAATCTTAAACTAGTTCCACTTCTTGTAAGAGCAATGTGGTACCAAGTATTTGTACTAAGAGTTGTAGGAGACATAGTAAATCCGAATTGCTCTCCAGGTAATAAAACTAGCATTTCTGGGGTAGCATGATCGTATCTAAAAAAGAATCCTCCAGAAGCATATGAAGTTTGTGCAATAGTACAATAGCTGTTAGCGAAAGAAATTCCTTTTGCCCAACAGTCAATAGTAAAGTCACCTGTACCGAATGCCCAATCACTACTAGCAGGGACTCTTAAAGAATCTCCACTACCGTCGAAGAAAGCACACCCAGTCCCGAATTTGGG
>Ga0315284_10001992_pt1 | contig 29319 bp, 54 predicted proteins | sample YL17G09_16_MG_FD_203696 | JGI IMG/M metagenome (GOLD analysis project Ga0315284, IMG submission 203696) | Sediment microbial communities from Yellowstone Lake, YNP, Wyoming, USA - YL17G09_16 | ecosystem: Environmental > Aquatic > Freshwater > Lake > Sediment | place: USA: Wyoming | collected...
CAAGAGCAGCATCAGCCTTGTCGACTTTTGCTTCGGCTGCCCTAAGACGGTCACGTTCGCGACGCTTGTCTTTACGCTCTTCGAGCTTTTCGGCCTTGATATCATCGGACAGAGTTGGCCTACCACGTCCTGGACGCGAGTCCGGATCTAATGCATAGGCTTCTTCTCTCTTTGCAGCAGCATCAGTTTCAAGCAATTCAGCTTGAGCAATTAAGCCCTTAGCTATCGCTACAGGATCTTGCATGATTTTAGCAACAAGATCAGCAGGATTCGGTTTCGCTGTTTCTGCCATCTTTTGCTTTGCCATATACTCGTCAACCTTCTTATCGATGGTTGCATTGATAAGAGCTAGTTGAACTGCCTGTCCTGGTAGCGGATACATTGTGATGTTTGATACAGGCTCCTTGCGTAAAAATCCACGCTGGTGAAGTGCTGTCAGGCAATTTAGGCCGTCTGGAAATGTTCTACGATTTAGAACTTCGTAAAATTCATTTGTCTCTGATGCTTCTCTGCTATTTAAGCATTGAATGATATAGTCGTGATAGCTATCTGGAAGACGTTCTGTTTCCACAACTAGACAATTATTCTCGTCGTTTGGCAGTTTTCTAAAAACTACTGCTACACGAACTCCGGTGTTTGAAAGCTGCCCGGCATGCTTCTTAAGGCCTTCTATTGCCATATTTACTCCTTAAAGGGGCAGAGCCCCTTTGGTTATGCTGCCGGTGTTTCTGCTGTTTCTGCCTTTTCTGCTTCTTCTTTCTTTTGTACGCTTTCGACGTATGTAAGGAAGCCCGATAGCTTGTTGAAGGCGTCTCCAACCTGCGACATTTCGCCTGCCTGGAATGCGCCGCGACGTGAAGCAAGATCAACAATACGTGCTAGGAGTTGTAGATCAGCAATTGTGAGCTGAACTGGTTCCACTGATGTTGTTGTTTGTGCTTCTACTGCTGGTGCTACTGTTTCTACTGCTGGTGCAGCTACTTTCTTTGCTTTTGCCATTGTGTTCTCCGGTTAAAATGGTAGTGTATTGAGCAATTCTATACGTTTTTATTTACCATCTCGTGCATAATATTCCGATTTTATTGGACAAAAATAGGCTCTTTTTGGTATTAACACCCAAGAGAAAGGGCCCCTAGGGGCCCTTTCTGTACCAACATATCTACTTACGCATGTCCGGTTGGTTGAGGAATGACCTTAACCAAATGATCCGGCCAGTCGATGTAGAACTTCCATTCTTCATCACGGATGTGGATTGGAAGGGTCTTGCGCTTGTTCAAGATTTCGTAATACGTCGGCTTGTGCGGCTTTTTCTTAGGCACAATCTTGTGATCTGCGCCCTTCTCGCTGTTGCACTCCTTGCAGGATGTGCAGACGTTGAGCCAGCTGGTTTTACCACCATGTGAGCGCGGAACAACGTGGTCAAGCGTAAGTTCAGTCAGCTTTACCTTGCCCTTAGCTTCCTTGCATCTCCATGTGGTTTGCAACTGGCAGGTAAAGTCGTCCCGAAGGTACACGTTAGCACGGCTGTACTTTAGCGTCTTGCTCCACTTGACTTGTTCAGTCATGATGACAATAGACGGAACCTTCATTTCCAGATGCTGGGATCTTACAATCCAGTCATCGTAGGACTTTAGGATTCTTACCTTATCCAGAAACATCAGACGCACGGCTACTTGCCAAGTAACCACAGAGAGTGGTACCTGTGAAAGGGGCATGCCATCAGCATTCAGAAGTAATGTATCCATAAATCACCATTGTTGTTTATTTTCATAGGACAGGAAGTCCTATTGTTAGTGTACTATCTGCACACTAAATTGTCAAACTAACCTACTTGACAATTTCCAAATACGACTGAAATTCCTGCGGAATTCCTTTTAGAATAACGGCCGTAATATCTTCTTGTGTTTCAAAGTCTACGCGAAAGATATCATAACGCCCGATTCCGGATGATATTGTCTTTTCAACTTTGTAATTAACTTGGTTGTCGCATGTATCATCTACCCAATCTTTGAAGAAGAGTTCGAGTAGTCGATGCTTATCAATATCAACAGTATCTTTGATTTTAAAGAGTAGCGAACTTGACATCAATATACCTCATTGATGTATTTATCCTTTCTACTCTGATGAGACAAGTAGCTTTAGATTTATCGCCGCAATAGCTGCCTTGGCGTCAGATCGATATTGTGCTTTTTGCCGCTCATCGTGAGCACTTGTGCCGCTCCAGAGTCTATCAAAAATCTTCTCAAATGTTGATTCCAATTGATCGGCAGCTTCGAGCCTAATGCCTATCATATCTTCCATTGCAGCAGATGCATCTTGATACATTCTATTTCTGGCAATGGCCTTAGCCACAACTTCAACAAAATCATCATTTACTGGAAGCAATAGATTATTCATCTTACTTCTTGGGCGTATGTTCGACAAGCCAGCGGGCGGCTTTGTCTCCAATACCACTAAAATTTCCAGAAACAAAATTACTGACTTCGGTCCAGTAGGCGATTGTGAAAATAAGCACAATGACAAGAATTAGTTTCTTCATGATTGATCCTTACAGGTAAGTCCGGTAGCATCAGGGAAGACGGTAACGTATTTCTTGTCTTCCTGACCAGTAATAAACCAAGTGTTGTTTGATGTTTGGTAGAACTCCACCTTCTCAATGAAGTACCATCCGTGCATTTTCCCATCATCTTGTTCACCCGGTTTCAGATGTGGGCCGTAGTCCAGAAAGAATGCACGATCTCTGTTACCTTCAACGCATATTTTGCGCGAGTTAGGATGGCCGCGCAGCATTGCAGCGATCATTTGCTCCTGGTTCGGTCCTTGCGGGACCTGTGCAACAGGCTCTGTAGATGCCTGTTTTTCCACCTTTTTTCCGCATGCTGTGAGGCCTACAACAAGGGCCAGCATAGCGAGTATAGTTAGCTTTTTCATTAGCAGCTATTTCTTCGGAGAGTGACTATCCGGCTCGTACCATGCAGTCATGCCAAACGGGGCAACCAAACGACGCGCAGCATCGCCGTGGATCAGGAACAAGGTATCGCACCAGTTCTCATCACCCCAACTACCGCACGGATAACCGTCAGTCATCATGATGAAGCGTTCCGGTTGGATGTCGTTTTCCTTCATGTAAGTCCAGTTGCACATGAAGTCTGTACCGCCACCGCCCTTGATTTCGTAGCTGTCGATTTCGTCGATGTTTTCAGGAGTGAACTTGGCATAGTTGTAAACACGGGTGTCGAAGCACCAAACCTCCAAGTCAAAGTCCATGAACTGTTCCATGATGCCCTTGGTTTCGCTGAGCAAGTCGCGGAGCATGTCTTCACTCATCGAGCCCGAGCAGTCAATCGAAACCGCAGCCTTGACCTTGACATCTTCCTTGGTACCGGGCAAATAGATGCCCGACGCTTGGCTCTTACGCGAGCAGCGACTCCAGGTAAAGTCATTCTTGATCATGGATTGGATCTTCATGTTGAGGATCTCGCGCCAATCCATCTGCGGCTCGGTCAGATCCTTCAGCATGCGCTTCACACCGCCCGGCGTATTGCCTGCACCAGCAGACTTCGCAGCCTGCATGACAGCAGCACGAATCTCGTCGCTAAGAATTCGACGCTCTTCTTCAGTCATCGGCTCGCCCTTGCCGTCGCCCGGCTCCAGGTGGATGTCGAACTCGGGATAGTTGGCGTTTGGATCCTTGAGCAAGAGCTCGTAGACTTCTTCAGCAAACATACCCTTGTACTTGGAGTCAAAGCAAGCCTGCACACCCGAAGTCTTCGGATCCGGCAGCTTGCCAATATTGTGTTCGTGAAGCTCCCAATTGATAACGAAGTCAGCCGCAGCATTCCACATCTTGGGCTTGCGACTGCCGCGACGCGACATGTGGTCGTAAACACAGTGTTCAACCTCGTGCGCAACCAAGAAGATGGTTTCCGGCTTGGTCAGCTTGCTGATGAAGTTGCGGTTGTAGTAGAAATAGCGCCCGTCGGTTGCAGCAGTGGGGCACCACTTTTCATCAGTTGCATCCTTCAAGATAAGGCGAGTTGCCAGCGTACCCCAAAACGGTTGTTGGAGCAGCAGCGAAATGCGCGCTCTGGTAAGTTGCTCGAGGACTGCTTCTGGTGATGCTTTGCTCATGATTTTCCTTTAAATATCCATTGCGCATTCGTGAGCGCATATTTCACAACAATTACAGAGATCGGTACGCTCGGGATGAATCTCGTCATTGAACGGGCAAGTATGATCGTCTTCGGCAACGCCCTTGCCGTTACAGTGTGATCTCGTACAGTATCCATTCCGCAGAATCTGCGCTACCTTGTCTTGTTCTTCTTGCGTTGTCATGTATGTATTATATAGTAGGACCAGTTATAGGTCAACAGGATAAAAAGGAAGGGGCAAAAGCCCCTTCGAAATGGTTCCCCAACCAACTTGCTTTGTTATTATTTAGCCCCAGGCCCCGGGCTGTTCATATTCACGAACAACTGCCTGATAAAAACGAGTTTGGTGAGTATTGGTGTTGCTTACCACCGACATGCCTCCCGACAACACCCATCCTCCTGATAGTAGATTGTTGACCACCCTAGTAAACTCTGCAATCGACATTGCTTCAACAACCCGTATTTCTTGTGCCATCATTTTAGTCCACCAATACAGTTGAGCGCATCAGTTAAATTACCCTGGAAGATGCGTTCCATCTGAGAATCATAGATCTCAAACTTATCCGCATGTTCCAGTATTTCACCAAACGGGCCAGTTTGGCCAGCCCTGTTGTTCCTTGGATGAGATAGGATGCTGTATAGCTTACCCACAGCTCTGTGATCGAAGCGTTCCAGCTGCTTCGCACCACAGAAGACCTTTAGGGTGTACCTTGCCATACAGCCTTTCTATCAATCTTCCAGGATGTACTTGCCGTACTTCTCGTGGAAGCCCTTGAACGTCTTCAGCTGACGGTGGTTGATCGGCAGAGCGTAGTCGCGCAGTGCAGTCTTCGCGCCCAGGACGATCATTTCCGTTTGGAAGTTGTCCATCATGAACGTAAAGAAGTGATCCACGCATTCGTGCCACGTATCCATCCCAAAGCCGTCTTCCTTAGCCTTCGCCTTCTTCACCCACTCGTCCAGCGTGTAGCACATGGAGATCGTCAGCGAATACATGGCGCTCAGATCCTTGACATTCAGGACCTTTTCCTTGCCCATCAGCACGTCTTCCGACTTGGGCATACGAGCCGCAACCTTGCGGTGTGCGCTGAACTCGGTTGCCAGGCCGTCACCAACAGTGCCCGCCACCAGCGCAGTGTTCATCGATTCCGCCAGGTCGTCGCTGATCAGCTGGCCAACGAACACCCACGAACGCGGGGTGGCAAACGCCTTGTCCGGGCTCTTCGGGTCGAAGTTGAACAACTTCTGCTTGTGGTGCGACAAGAAACCAACCACATCGGAATGCACACGGTTGCCAATGGCCCACTTCTGCCAGTCTTCGAAGTTCGCACCCATCTCGATGTGAACCAACCGGTTTGCCAGCGGGCTGGGCATACGGTAGGTAACACCCTTGTCGCTGTCGCGGTTGCCTGCGCAAACCATCGACACACCCTTCGGCAGGTGGTATTCGCCGACACGACGGTTCAGGATCAGCTGGTAGGCGGCAGCCTGCACGCTCGGAGGAGCAGCGTTGATTTCGTCCAGGAACAGGATCGCGTTCGCGAAGTAGTCTTCACGCGGCAGGTCCGCCGGCTGCGCCCACTTCATGGTCTTGGAGTCGGGGTCAAAGTACGGAATGCCCTTGATGTCGGTCGGCTCAAGCAAGAGCAGACGCATGTCGATCACGGGACGGCCGGTTTCGGCGCCAATTTCCGCAATCAGCTCGGACTTACCAATGCCGGGAGGACCCCAGATCATTGCAGGGCGACCCACTTTCATGCAGCGGGTAAGGAGCGTGCGGACATCACGGGGACGTTCAACGCGATGGGTGTCAATACTGGCCATTTGTGTTTTCTCCGGTTGGGGTTAAAGTTGTAGCGGTTTGTTTGCGCTATGTATGTATTATGCTTGGTCTGCTCTAATGCGTCAAGTGGTTGCGAGTGTGTCGAACCGTAGTCTAAACAGCAAAGCATCTTCTGGTTGGAGGAAATAGATATCGGTATAGCTTGTCTGAATGGGGCTTGACCAAATCCAATTCTCTCCAAAGTTTTCCTGACACCAGGTGTATGCTTCGGATTGATAATCGTCACTTATTCGTGCAAATGGAAAATCTTGTATGCGTTGAATACTCTTGTAATCCACATTGAATATTTTTTGACGCCTAATGAAGCTTGCCTCCGATATGGTCATTTGACCCTACCAGCCAAGACATCCCACATCAGCTTACCTTCGGCCTCAGTAATGAAGGTTGGCCAAATATTCAGCAGTTTGGTTTCATCGATCTTCAGATAGCCCTTCTTAAGCTTGGACCTAACCAGACTATCGAGATCGTCACCAACCACATCAGCCTTAAACTGCATGGCCTTGCCACGACGCCCCCAGAAGATGCAGCAATGCCGCCCGTAATTGGGAGGTGCCCATCTGCTGGGAGTACCTGCATGACCAGGACGAAGGAAATAACCCCAGATCTTGTCAGAAGTACCTTCGGTATTCCAACCAATGAACTTGAATTCATTTTCGATGCTCATTTCTTACCTTTCAGTTTTGAAACAATGGTATCACATTCCATCTCGACTACAGTAGCCTGTAATCCAGGCCAATCTGCAAGGAAGATACTAACACCGTATCCCCAGCTTTCGTTACCGCCACCACCCGAACCAGTCTTGAGTCCAACTGCATTTAGTGCCGCAGGATAGGGATATGAACCTAGATGATTCTTGTTGCGCTTCAGCGCACCGTTGATATGAACAGTCCACCCTGGATAACCTTTGGGTTTATCATCTTCTACGGACCAATTCAATACACCACCTTTAGGGCAAACATGAGTATTGGAGGTAACGCGATTATACCTTGCCTTCTCGAAGCTAAATTTTATAAATTCATCAGTGCTGTAGAATTTTTCATCCCTGTCGCCGAACCCTGCATTCACAGCATCCATAATCTTGCGTTGATTCTTAAGGAACCATGCTGGGATATCTTCCGGATGTAAAATCTTCTTCTTTTCACGATTGAGCCAGGAAGTAAATGTGGCACGCACCTTATCGAGTTTTCGTTTCTCGGCGCGCTCGGCCCGCAGATTTCGTAGATGAATGGCATACTTCTTCAGATCCTTCTCTTCGAAGATCTTACCAGTAAACCTACATTTACGAACTTGGACTCGCATTAGAATTCCTTGGCAATTCCCAGGATCTTAATAGCATCCTTTGCAGAAATTCCGTTGCACTGACAGAAAGAAAGCATCTTGCGTCCCTTCTTCAGATACTGGCTGTGGGCGTGGCCGTTCCAATCAGTCTTGCCGCCGGAACCTTCGTATTCCCAGGAGCAACCATCGGTATGATTCCAATGGCAGAGCATCGAATGCAAAGTAATGGCAAGTTGCTCATCTTCTGGCAGAGCCTGGAACTCCTTTTCAGCAGCTTCCAACTCATCCGCCTCACGGCGTAGTGCAGCAATCTTATCAGCATTAGTTGACATAGCAGTTCCTTTGTTACCACTATTGTATGGCAACACGGACTTTATGTCACTCGGATGGACCGTTGTGCTTTTGCCAGTATGCCCAAGCACTTCCAATACCAAATGATTGGGAGGAGCCTTCAATGTTGAATCGAATCCAGGGTGTGTATTCTTTTAGTGGGAAAGCCCAGCCCGCCTGGTAACCATTATGCATGATTTCCACACGAACCATGTCATATTTCGTGAATTTATTCTTTTTGCCCGGGACTTCCATTGTTCCCTCTTCCAGGGCCATAGATCTCACTTGAAACTTACCGGTAGGAGAACGGAAGCCCAATGGATGCTTGCGTGCTATAATGGAGACCTGCGGATATTTAGACTTCCGTGGAAGCTGTTCTCCGCAGTGTGGGCAGGTTGCCATATTGTTTTTAAGGGAGGAAGAGGCCGCCGAGCGCAATCGATCCAAGGCTAATAACGATCATAACCCACATCATCATCCATTCGCCCTCTCCTTCTAGCTCGCTGATAGCCTTGGGGATGCGAACCGATTTGGTTCCCTTGAAGAAGCCACCAAATCGGCTGTATTCAACCTTCTCGTATCCCTTGGTGAATAACCGCAAGTAGATGACACGAGCAATGGTCAGACCACTCACCACAAATAGAGCACCGTACAACATCTTAATGAGTGCGGCACCGGCCACCTTCCAGATGATCAGGATAGCAGTCAACTTACCTGCGTCGCTCTTCAGGAAGTCATTAATGGAAATATTCAATTCCTTTGCAGCAATGCCCATTGCCTTAGCAAATCCCTCCGCGGCCATAGCAGCCTGTTGGCCCCAGGTTGCAGCCAGGGTAACACCGGCAGTTACCGTTTCGGCTGTCGCTGGTTGTGCAGCAGCACGAGCAACGTCTGCTACCTGCTTGGCAGCATAGGCTTTGATTTCAGCAACCTGGGCCTCGGAAAGACCGCTGGTATCGACAGAGGATTGTCCAGCGAACGAAGTTGCTGCGAAAAGTGCGAGCGCCGTAACGGCAATAAATCTACGAATCATTTGGTTCTCTCTTTAATGTAGAAATTGAATTGTTGCAAGTGCAATACGCGGTTCTGCAACAATTACGAATTGTGCAGGAAAAGTTACTTTCCCGCAATCGGGTTGAACAAATGCCCAGGCACGCGAATTGCCGTGCTGCCGAGAGTGTGCGTCATTCTTATTCCAGTCAGACATTGTGTTGCTGATAAACTGGTCCAAAAATTTCTGGTCCACTGCACGATATACTGTTAGCATGGTAGTTCCTTAAAGTGTAGTAACTGTCGAATCCGGCAACCAGAGTGTTACAGGAAAGGTAACAGTCTGTTCAATGATTTCGCGGATGATTTCCCAATTGCCACCGCCACGTGCAGCGCCAATCATCGGAATATGAATTTCCTTAGGAATATCATTCTCTGCGCCCTGAATGAAATCCTCAACATATTGGAAGCAGGTCTGAATAGCATCGTAACTGACCTGCCGTTCGCCCCACCCAAAGTTATCTTGGGTAATTGCATTCCAAATCATTAGGGCAGGCTTTACTTGAACAGGATATACTGCACCAAGTTGGAGTCCATTGGTTTCCCACTGCTTTCGATACTGTTCGTATGCAAAAGGATAGGTATCGCGTACAGCTCTTGCGACACCCGAACCCATCACACCTTGTGCATTGCAGCCGTGAACAATGTGTCCAGTTTTCACATGCATCAGATTACCGATTTGTGATTTGATTTTTATCATTTTCTACCTTTTAATTTTTGTACAACTGTTGCCATGTCTTCTAAATCTCTGCATTCTCTGGGCATGCCAATGCTGCCAACGACAGCGAAGCAGGAAGTACAACGATAGCTGATTCCGCTCTCTGCGTCAAATGATGCTATAGAACCACATTCGAGTTCAATATCTTCTGGCCACGGCTGCGGATCATCCGGACTACGCATTACTTTGGATCACCCTTTGGGAGGAAGTATTCCATGGCTTCGGCAGTTTCCTCAGGTGTAGGTTCGTCGTCCTCGTCTTCTCTATCCCATTCTGCCTGTTCCGCAGCTTCAGCGTCGAGGATTCGAGTCATGGAAGCAATCAATGTACGATATCCGCGAAGCTCGCTATTTTGCGAACCCAGCCCGGTCTGTTTTGTCCAAGCCTTTCGTGTATAAGACATAAATGAATTTACCCAAAGAGTGGTAAGTGATTCCTTCACAAAGGAATGCAACCCTTCCCAATCTTCTTTGCCCTCATATTCTCTGATATATTCCGCTACTCGAATAAGACCGAACTCTACACCCGATCCACTATCAAATCCGTTGAGCCACTTGGTGGCCAGGTTAGGGCTATCCCACGAGTCACTCCCACTCAATCTCATAAGTGCTATTCTAAGTTTAGGATCCTCAACAGCCTTCATTTCCTCACAGTGTTGCTTCTTCTTAGCAATATAGTCCGGAATAGAATCTTCTATGTCTTTGAAGTAAATGTGGACATAATTATTGCCGTAGCCTGCATTTCCTTTCCCTTCACCTACGTAGTCTTCGATGTACCACTTAGTCATGATATCATCAAAGATGTCACCGTGAACGATAACATGCGTGACACGTCGAAATGTATCAATATTCTTGATTTTATTTGCTAATCGGTCAAGTTCGAATTGCTGAGAATCGGTTAATCCAGATTCCAGTCTGTGTTTTTCAAGCTCACGAAGATCGTAGGCATCGTTGCTGTGACGTTGTGCTTGTTGAATACCGAGCCGATCTTCGTGATCAGCTTCAAAAAGCATATCAATGTTGAGGTTATTTCTATTTACAGCAAGGTCATGGCATGAGTTGGGGCCATCACCAAATTCATAGAGCTGATCCCTAATTGCATCGACCACAATATTCATTCCAAAGCCGTGGCAATTTTCAACCGCGCCGTAGTCGTTGTATTCGCCATAGAAAGGAATTGGACACATATCGTACATGGCATTGCCATAGCAGAATGATTTCTTTTCATTGTTTTCCAACAACAGGAAAACTGCTACTTTCTGCCCGGCAGTTACGTGCAGGTTACTGACTGCGCAGGTTCCGTTCCATGATCCCATTATTTCTTCCCAAACTTTTTAGACAGGCGCTCAAAATCTTTCCTATCGCGCTCATCTTGGATTGTCTTTTGTGTTGCTTCTTCATCAAGCCGCTTTTTGTATTCTTCGTCAGTCTCTTCCCTGTCGTGCCTGATGTTGAATTGTGGAGACGGAGAATCATTGTATTGTGGCCAATGATCCGGTTCCCAGTTCAACCGAGCAGTGGGTCCGTGTTGTTCTATCCAAATCTGAATCTGTCCGGCCACATCAGCCAGTGTTCCCTCCAACTCATAGGGAGAAACTTCAGAGAGACTAACAGTGATAATTCTCTTCTTACCCATGGAGTGATGTCCTGTTTTCAAAATTCCCGAAGCGATCTCCGGGTGTATGATCATCCGGGCAAGGTTCGATGAATCGCTGTTCATAATCCGGAAAATGCTTTCTCACAACTTCCCAAATTTCATCTTCAGTGGATGCATCAACCAATGCACAGATGGTAGCTGTATCCTTGCTGTGTTCATCGAGGTAATCTTCAGCTTCATCTTCATCAGTAAAGGACGCATGCACCGCCATTTGCTCCGCAGTAAGTCCATCGTTTGGCCGTTGTCTACTACCTGTAATCCAAACCTGGAAAGGCGGAGTAGTGCAACCTTCGTCAGCGTAATAGCCGGAATACCAGCTGATCCAATATCGTGCCATTTATTTTCTTCCCGTTAATTTATTGACTAATTCTTGTTCGGATATTAACTGCTTGACATCTTGTAGGTATTGTAGCATGCCATCTATGTCAAGGTCTTTAAGCACCACTGTGCCGACTGTTTGCATCCCATGATTAAATTGTTCAATGATGATTTGGGATTTTAGGTTTATGGTAATCCTCATGGTTCCTTGATTTGGACCAAATCCGGATGTTTGCTGACAAGCAAGACAATCCGAATCCCAGTGAGTCTCAGCTACTGAGAGGGTTTTCATTCTAAAGACCTTAGGCATTTAGCAAACCTTCAAGCCTCTGCACCTGCCCTACAAGCATGTCACGATGCCTTGTAGTCCACGACAAATCACCGTAATCCGACTCTGCTTCCTTGGTGTTGTCAGCCCAGCCGTCGTACGCAGGATCAGCCTTAATATCGTCAAACAACTCGGTCATTGCAGCAGCAAGGAAGGGATCTGTATCTTTCTTTGGGCGCAGTGAAGGCTTAATCCAGACGTCATTGTTGCCAATCGCTTCGTTAAGGAAGCGAACCCAGGCCTTACAGAAGTTCAGCGCAATCTGCACAAACCACTCCGGCGTGTTTACATTCAGGTTGAAGACATCGCTATATTCCTCCGACAATGGATACGGCCGATGGTAATCCATCCTGTATTTGTCTTTATTTCTGAGTCTCTGTGTCTCAACCAACTCGGCATACAGTGCATCTTCGGTAAACATGGAATCATCCACATTGATAATTTTATACCGGGCGCAATCTTCAGCCAGTCGTTCCTCATCAATGGTACCGTCGCTATTTCCGTACAGCCTATATTTCTCGGCCCACTTCAGTTCCTTAGCATGACATTTTGCAATCAATGCTTCCCACTGAGATGGTGTCAGTTTGGGACAATTATCGATGCTGAGATCTCGATCGAAGATCATTCCCGAATCTTCGTCAAAGTCGTATCCGTTACCAACAGTAAACAAGAGTTGATCAAGCAGCGAAGCAACTGTCGGATAGATTGATGCATACTCGCAGAGATTGCGATTAGTGAAGTTGTGGATATTCACGGATAGTTCCTTTTGATACGCTCAATACCTTCTTCTTCTTCTTTATTGATTTCCTTGATGGCCACAAGTAATGATTTACCAGTAGTGCCAACATATTCCGCTCCGTCTTTCCAGTGCGCAAATCTCACAACACCTTCCCTAAGCCCTGAGTAGAATGCTTTCAGACTTACTATTCTTTGTTCTGTTTCGTATGTCATTTTTGACTCGCATGTAGGAAGAGGTTGTAAGCCATTATAGCCTACAACCCCTTATTGGTCAACAGGTGTTGCCACCTGTTACTTCTTACTTCTTGGCAGTTGCGCCGCGGACCACGCTCATGTCAACGCCCATTTCCTTGGCAGTCTTGGCAAGCATCAGCTCAACCAATGCGTTGGCGTTGCCGCCACCATTACCACCTGCACCGCCACCGGTTACAACCTGCGGACTCCATGCACCGGGTTGCGCCTTCTCGATTGCCGTAGCATATGCCTTGTTGATTTCGACCAGTGCTTCCAACTTCTTGTCAAGCTGGCCGTCGGCCTCCATAACAGCACGCTTACGAGCAGCTTCACCATCACCGCGCAAGATTTCAGCCTTCTTGAACGCTTCAGCTTCCTTTACGCCTGCATCAGCAATCGTAACCTTGGCCTGTGCAGTAGCAATCGCCTTGGCTTGGATAGTCTTTTCATCCCATTCAGCCTTCGTAGCGTTAGCCTTACCCTGGGATTCCGCAGTAATGGCATCCTGGTCAGCACGCTTGGCGTTCGCAATCGCAACCACTGCCGCGTTGGTAGCCGCTTGTTGTTGCTTGATTTGTTCTTCCACGCGATCTTCATATCGGAACTGGCTGATCGTCATTGGCAACATAGTGACGTGATACTTGTTCACGTAGCTTTCCTGCGCACGGATCGGAACACCCTTTTCGTCCTTAACGATTTCGGTGATTTGCATATCCTTTTCCACGCCAGCAATGTCCTTGGCGCGAACCATTTTGCTCAACGTCTTGTACACACCATGCAAGGTCTGTTCATTCACGATCTGCAGAAGTTCGTTGCGTCGACCAGCAGCCGATTCAAAAGAACTCATAGTAGGACCGGAGAACGTAGCAGACGATTCCATGGAGCGTCGGATGGCTTGCAATTCAAACGCTTCACTGGAACGGAAGTCCTTGTGAATAGCAATGATGTCTTCGGGCTTCAATGGCATCATCCAGGAGATGGAGCCGCAGAGCGTAGCGTTACCACCGTCATAGAATCGAATACCCAGGCCCGCAGTAGTATGGTCGCCGGCACGTGATTCAACAGGAGCCTTGGAAGTAGTAGTTTCGCAACCAAGGTTGAACTTGAATTCGTTACGTCGGGGATACTTGGTGACAGAACCCAGTCCTTGCCATTTCATGCCAGGGTCGGTATAGACAGACAGGTCACCCGAGATAGGCGACTGAACCACCATAACTTGGCTTGAATCCAGATCTTCGAAAAGCATTGGCAGCATGATCAAGGAAGCTACTACCAAGACGCCGGCAATAACCAGCGCAATAATTCGTGACATTGACATCATTTCATTCTTTCAGTTTGTTTGTACGTTGGGTGATTTGTTCATTGAGCGCTTTGAGCCGTTCGATCTCGGAAAGTTCTTCCAAGGTTTGTTCAGCTTCAACCACAGCTTCACTCACCGCCGTCTTTCGGAGGATCGGAAAGTATGGGGTTCCGCGAACAAACGGAACCAACACCTGCGTTACGAAAAATAGCACAACCGCTATCGCAAGTAACACAACCAAGAGATCAAGATATAGCATTATTTTGCTCCTTAGCCACCATGGCTATACATGCATTATAGCAGTCTTTTATTACCTTTGCAATCGGTATCAATCTTTGATTCGACAACCGAAGGAAAGCATATACATACTACCCTCAATCGGTTGTAGACCGTGTTCATAGAGATCGGGGCGGAATATATCGAATGGACCAACTCTCTTTACTGGACCAAGGCAATACATTCGGCCTCCCCTGTCTGGCCGTTTGATTACAAGGTTTGCCCTGTAATGCCTATATCCTTCGGCAACAGGATCCTTATGCTTTATTACACTGCATCCATCGGGAAATCGCAGAAGATATGCATCGGCATTGATAAGTTTGGACAACCACATAGGAATAAGAGCAAGCTTTGAATAGCTACCTACCTGCCTACCCTTTTCCCAATGTAGAAACATATCAGCCCTTGATGCACATCACTTGCTTCAAGGTGTGTACAATATCGACCAAGTCGGATTGTGCAGCCATTACTTGGTCGATATCCTTGTACGCACCCGGAATTTCATCAATGACGTCATTGTCCTTACGGCATTCAACACCGGCAGTCTGTGCCGCCAAATCCAATGAAGTAAACAACTTCTTCGCTTGGTTACGCGACATCTTTCGACCTGCACCGTGTGAGCACGAGCAGTATGCGTCCTTGTGTCCCTTACCCATTACAATGAATGACTTTGCACCCATTGAGCCAGGAATAATACCCATCTGCCCAGCCTGTGCCGAAACTGCACCCTTTCGAGTTACCCAAATTTCCTCGCCGAAGTGTTCCTCCAACGAAGTGAAGTTGTGGTGGCAGTTAACAACCTCTCCAACTACCTTCATATGCGGAATCTTGTGACGTAGGACAGCCAGCACCAAGTTCATCATGGTGTCACGATTGAAACGTGCATAGTCCTGTGCCCAATGCATTGCTTCGATATAAGCATCGAATTCCGGAGTACCTTGATCAAGCCATGCCAAATCCTGATCAGGAAGACCCCAACCACGCTTCAACGCCTGTTCCTTTGCCTGCTCAACAGCAATGGTTCCGATCTGATTACCAATGCCGCGTGAACCAGAGTGTAGCATTACCCACACACGATTCTCTGTGTCAAGACAGATTTCGATAAAGTGATTACCACCACCCAAAGTTCCAACTTGGCGACCAATCTTCTTTTCATCAGCCTTCCAAAGGTTAGGCTTCATTGCCAGCGTATCCCATGCTTGCATGGTCTTAGTTAAATTCTTCCGTAAGATATCGGCATAAGGGCCGGACACGGAAGGAATACCTTTCGCGTGTTCATTAAATCCCACAGGGACATCGCGCTCGATTGCATTACGCAACGAATACAATGACGTTGGCAAATCTTCAGCCTTCAAGTTGGTCATTGCAGCAACCATACCGCAACCAATATCCACACCTACAGCAGCAGGAATAATCGCAGCACGAGTAGGAATAACGGAACCCACAGTGGCACCCTTGCCCATATGCACGTCAGGCATGATGGCAATGTGGCCTGCTAGAACAGGCAGTTGTGCGATGTTCATGATTTGTGTCAATGCAGCCTGTTCGACTTCCATTGTACCAACCCACATCTTTACGTTTTCGATTTCCATTTTGTTTCCTATTATTTTGTTCCCTGCAACTCTGCTCCAACAAGTGCATCCTCAACAAAGGCATCTTCGGCGGCCCGTAACAGGTTGCCCGCAAACATCTTTTCCATCTCTACCTTTTCACTGAAGTTGATACGGTGTCGATTGCCATTTTCCATGTACGAACCAGTAGCCTTCATCATTGCATATTGACGGGCATGGTAGGTTACTTTCGCCCAGGCGCCTTCCTGGTAGAGTTGGGCTTGCAGGATTTTTTCAAGTGTTTCCGGGGAAGTTGTCATTAGTAACCTCTTTTGATTTTCCAGATAAGGACATCTTCCTTATCAATTTTGCACATTTCGTAGCTCGGCTTCTTCACTGATTTCGTTGTTTTGGATTTGTCGATAAGCAAAATTCTGCAATGACTACTTTGTGCCGATCCAAGCAACTCGAGAACCTTGTAGATATTGCTATAATATACTACATAGTCGCCCGGTTCAAGCGGACGCTCCAACATGTCTACGTGCATTATTCTGTCTGCTGGCGCTCTATCTCCAGGCGAAGGATGTGCTCGACATATTGATTGAGAGACATATCAGCTTCGTGGGCCATTTCCATCAACATGTGCTTTTCATCGTCGCTCAGCGACAATGTAACCACAACTCGAGTATCGTATTCCTCACCGGCAACCATTGCAGCAGCCTTTTCCAGGATATCTTCGACAACTTCCAAGTCGGTAAACTTGTTGCCATCAAATGACTCTTCAAAGTCTACGCCACGCCTCTTTGCCTCGGCAGCTACACTTTCGATATAGCCTGGATGGATCCAACGATATGCAGCATCAGTGCTCTGATCCCATGCTTCCATTTGATAGACAAATTGTGTTTCCGTGTCGAACACAACAGTAACAGTGCGACCACCGGGGCCGGAGTCGCCGTTCCAGTAATCCAGACTGCGAGCATTGGGGCCGTAGCAGTTCCACATATATTCCGAACCGTCAGTAATTTGATACTGAATAGCTTCCATGAAATCTTTAAGTGTGATCATTTTATTTTCCTGTGTAGGTGTCTGTTACATCTTCTGCCGGCGGATTACCATTGATACTTAACCAGCGGTTCCATACATACATTGCATCGCCATTGAATCCTGAGTGGCCAACAAGTTCGTATATTCTACCACTTCTGGTCACACCTTTGCAAGTGGTTGGGTCAAATGTTTGAACAGCAGAGCATACACGGCCTTCGTATCCAGCATATCCAACAAAGTGTATATCCTTACCATCCACAAGGAAAATGCGCCATTGTGTCAATTGTGTTTGTGGCTCATCAGCAACACTAGCAACTCTCCAGATGCTAATCTTTTCCAAGTAGTCAAATAGTTTTTCTAAATCTTCCATTACCAAAAGTGCCTTTTAATTTCATCTGCAAATTTCACAGATGGTTTGTAGTTCAAATTCTGAGGATCGCGTTGTGACAAGCAAACATTAACGCATTCGTCGATGATAAGCTGGGCAAACCTGTCACGAAAACAATCCGGAATATACATCTGCTGTGTATCCGGATTGGCGATGCCATCCACATCAGAGATGGCCTTCATGCAAAGCTCGCGAATCTTCTTGTTCACGCATGCACCATTTCCGAACCATGGATCTTAATGACCTTGGTGTCGCTCTTCATAACACTACCACCTAACACGGCGTTTCCGCAAGTTACCAAACCATCTTCCTCATCAATGCTTGGGACAAACACAAGCACATCGAATCCAGCGTTGATAAGATCACGTTCAGCAACCGAGTAGGGTTGGAAGGTTTCGTATCCACCGACCGTCTCGATGCCATTCTCACGGCAGGCATTGTTGTTGTGGATGGGCGTAATCTTGCACATGAACTTTTCGGGACTGAACAAACGCTTCACCTTTGCAGCATCAATGATGAAGTCGGTGCTGAATGCAAAGTTCAGGCAATACTTGCGGCTAACCGGGTCCGGCATCTTGTCTGCAATGGCAGCAAACTCTTCCATCGTCAGTGACATCCCGCCGAACATCTCACGTCGTTGCTCCTCGTCGGTTGAGTTAATCGAGAACTGCATTCCGGCTTGGCCATCGAACACGTTGTTCTTGATATCACACCATTCGAGAATGCGCTTTTCAAGGCCGCCGAACTTGCGCGGAAGCGAAGTAGTAAGCACAGGATGGATAACTTCAATGCGCAGGCCGGTGTCCTTGTGGATCTGGCGCTTGTTAGCAGCAAGCCAGCGGGAGAACTCAAACACAGCCGCATTGAAGATCGGATCGCCCATGCGTGCATAGTGTAAATTCAGCCGTTCGGTATAACGTGTGTCTGGGAAAAGAGCGATGGCAGAATAGAGCTGTTGTCGCAGATCTTCTACGCTGGCGTTGCCGTGCCACTCCACCTTTGGGACATCGCAGAACGTGCATGCCATCTGACATCCATATTGCGTAGAAACAGTAACAACCCACTTCTCGCTCAACGGCATGCAATGCATGTTCGGAACGCCGTTCAGAGGACGGTTGTAGCCCAGGAAGTCGGCCTTTACGTTGTGTGCCTTGCCGTAATCGCCAATAGACAAGGTTTCAAGCTTGCCCTTGGAATAGTCGTCAACGAAAAGGTAACCGGTGGGGATAGGGTATTTGATCATTTGTAAACTCCTTACAATGGGTTGATTTGCGGCATCTGTTGCCTATGTATATTTATACTTTACGCTCTTTATACCCCGTAAGTCAACCGAAGTATAATCAGTTCGTCTTCCGGTATGCCGCATATCTCTGCCATTTCGAGAAATGTATATGTTACTCCATCTAGGATCCATCTCCCGGTTACAAAACTAAAGTATGGATGCACTTTGCTCCCATCAGCATTATGGTATGTATATTCTCTGAAGTAGAGAACCGTTTCCATCAAACCTCCAATATCAACTCTGAATTAAATGCACCATTGGTAGAATGCCCCCAATATCCATATGGATTGCATACAACACGAGTTTCATTAATTATGTAATCCCACGGTTGATGAGTATGGCCATGAACCCAGAGATGCACCTTATTATGATGACCGATAATTTCTTCAATGTCGGCAAAATATGCTGGGCCCACTCTATCTCCGCGTCTACCTCTGCGCTTCAATTCATTACCCGGGCTATGGTGAGACATAACAACAGTCTTCCCGTCAAATGGTTCATCAAATTTCTTAATCAAGAAATCCATAAATCTATCGTGCTCGCGAATTACATCGCGCGGCGTCAGTGGCTTTCCATCAAGTTTGATATCGGCATAATCACTCATTATGCGATGCGCTGCACCCATAGCAATAGGATCACCATCATCGAAATCGGTCCACATGGTTCCGCCAAGAAATCTAACCCCATCAAGAACAAAACAATCATTATTCAGGAAATAGAAGTTAGATGGGCCTTTTTCCACCGCAATGGAGCCTTCACTGGCGTAATCTGTCCAATTTCTATATACCTTGTTGAAATCGGGCTGATGGTAAAACTCGTGATTACCACAGATCATCAACACATACTTGAAATGCTTGCACATTTCCTCAACAAAAGGAACTGCACCCATGCCGAGGCCAATATCACCAGCAAGCAGCAGGGTGACATCCTTATGAGCATCTGGCACCGCCCAAATAGGATCGAAAATGTGGTCGTAGAGATTTTCCCTAAACTCTAGGTGTAAATCAGACCATAGTTTTATTTTCATTTTATCAATCCTTTACGCTTCCTACGAGCTATTTCTTTCTTGTATTCTTTTTCCGACATGCGTTGACCCATAATCCAATATTGCTTGGGTCCACCGCCTTCTATTACTGCTGGGCCATCCAATCTGTGCAGCTTATCTTCATAAAACCACACCTTGTTATCATTATGTGTATATGCAGGGCCGTCCTCGCGATGCCTCATCCCATCCTTCCACCATTCCTCTATATTATATTTTTGGCTAACATAGGCCGGGCCATAAATGCGGTGGCGCTTACCTTCTGTATTCATGTGTACAATATCTGGCCTCGGTTCCGGTTTTCCGGGACGGCCCGCAGGATATGTTCCGCCATAATAATTCCAATATTTTGGGTAAGGTCCATATCCTTGAAAAGGAGGAGTCATGGCGGGAACAACCTGGCGGTCGATTGACAGCGCCTCGAATAGTCTACCCAGTTCTTGTTCTTCGTCTTTGTCCATACTACCTCTATAGTAGCATGTATTTCCTAGCTAGTCAATCTGACTACATGTTTCTAGGAAGCCTTCAATGCCACCGTGTATTTTAACTACCATTGCATCCATTTCCGAAAATAGAATTAATCTCTTTTGGGTTAAGAAATATGGATATTCCATTTTGGACATACCAAATTGATGCCTTGACTTCAATGTTTCCGGAATCTTAAAACTATATGCAGTGAAAATAGCCTTGATTACTACAAATCCCTTTAGAGATAGTCGTAACCCATCCGGATAATGAAACAGTAATTTATTTAGCTGATCATCATCCATCCCGGATGCATCATCGTAATGCTTCCTTACTTCTTCGAAAATTGCTTTCTTAAGCGGGGACATATCCATATTTATAACAACCATTGAGTAATACCTACTAGGTTGATAGCAATAAAGAATACAATTTGATAAGAAAGAACTTTCGGCGCGTTCGTATGTCTCAGCAGATATAGGGATGCTATATTCGAAAGTAGGAAGGGTATATACGCCCACCCACTCATAGGTATGTGTAACGCTAGAAGCAACGATCCAACTATTGCGCCCCAGAAAGATATTTGCTCTATTAGTGTTTTCATGATAAATAGCAATATGAAATTGCGCGAAGTCTTACAAGAACATATGGTAACACATTTGTTACAAGTATGCAAACACGAACTCGAACTCGAAGATCTTCCGGAGATCTTTCTTCTAGATACCGAACCTACTACAGGTGGAGGGACATCGTTTGGACAATTTACAGACGATGGGATTGAAGTTGTAACAACGGGAAGACATCCAATGGATGTCATGAGAACCCTTGCACATGAACTAGTCCACTGGAAGCAACGGATTGAGAATATGCCGATGGATGGTTCAGACGGTAGCGATACTGAAAATCAGGCCAACGCTGTAGCCGGCATTATTATGCGTAAGTTTGGACAACAGTATCCAAACTATTTTGTAGATACCCTTCCTTAATCGTCATTCTCTAAGCAAGGTGCACCATCGGTTAACTTAAATACCGAAAATTCGGCAGTCTTGAACATTTTGTTCAACCGTTCAGCTAAATTGAATGCATGACCGGAATTAGAGAAACTTACCTTCTTATATTTAGGTCCCGGATAGGAAACTAAATGACTAAGTGTTCTAAGATTAATAGGTTTCCCTTGGTAGAACACCGCGTAGATTGCATCGGCAACTAAAACTTGTTCAGCCTTATAGGTCTTTGAATTAACATTTTCCAATATGATAGTTGGTTTTGGGCGAGCCATTTTCTTGTTCTCCAATAAATATGCATATATTTATCAGAAAACAGAGTTTTTAATGGATTTCAGATTCGTTAAAAAAAGGGGCCGAAGCCCCTTAGAAAGCGCCACCGTCTATTATTCGAGTTCTCTCGGCAGGTTCATTGAGCGCCACTTGTTGTGATGGCTTTTCTTCTTTTACAGTTAATAGAACATCAATCTCTTTCAAAAGATTTTTTGCTTCTATTACAGTCATTCTATATTCTGTCACATTCTTCTGAACATTCTTTAACCGTGTTCTTAGTTTAGCAACCTCACTCATTTCTTTAAATTCTTTTCCTTACGAAGTTTTGTAAGGCTTGAACGCATTTCAATCTCAGTCTTAAAAGGCCCTGCGTATTGATACGTTTCCAATGTTGATAATTTCGGGCAATATGCTGGCATCCAGTTCTTTGGAAAGTGCAAACAATAGTATCCAGCACTGTAGTAAACTTCGCTTGTTACCTTTTTGCTGAATAATGGTAGCTTATTTCCTTTTATTAGTACCTCATTCGGCCCGTCAAAGTCGACAGGGAATCCGTTTATGTAGTAGTCCTTCTTAACATCTTCTTCAGCAACAACTTCTACAACATTGTCAAAGACGTCTTCGTTAAAAAACTTATTCACTTCCTTACGGTTAAGGAATTGCTGCTTCTCTCCCTTAACCATAAGCACGTATTGGTCTCTGATTTCGGTTAGAAGGCCGATTCTTGTTTCGTCTGTGTCACCAATAACGAGCCAACTTGTTTCGGTGATGGGTTTTAGTTTTACTGTCATATTGATATTGTTATGTAATCTTTCTTAATGCAACGTTTCTCTTCATTCTGGCGTTCGTAAACGAATCCACCCTTTGCTTCACATTCTGTTTGGTAGCGTAATTGTTTCTCTACGTATGGATTATGAATTTCAATGATAGCAAACGGAATCCATGTGACTACCGCTGCAAACAGAAATACCTTACCAATCTCTTCTAGATCATTTTCCTGTGTCTTCATTGTATTTAGCCCTCAGCATCGGCATGAAATCTGCAGAGTTATCCCCAATTTTTTTCAATGCCCACTTGCCACAAAACTTCATAAATCCTATGCCTATCTCTACAGCCGGTACGGCTTTTCTCCCAGTCTGCTCCGCAATAATCTGAAGGCATCCAGCCTTGACATCATCGGGTATTTGTGAAAGATCAATTAGTTTACGGTTGAATTCATATTTCTCTTTGACGCGCTGTTCCTTGCCTTCGTGGTCAACCCACTTTTGAAGCATGAAATTATTCCAGCTAAATCCTTTGCCTGTATCTCCAAATGCTTCTCGAATGCCGACAGTCGATTTTGTTCCCTTCTCGCGAACACCAGGATACGCACTGAAGATATTATCAGTCTTGTCACCGCGTACACATTTCAGAAAGAGAGCGTAGTTATACCACCCTTCTTCGCATACAAAATTTGGATCCTTTTTCCCGGCCTTGATCTTCGCCTCGGAGGTAAGGATGAATGCTAGTTTGTTGCCGTCATCATCGTATACACCATCCTGCCTGATTAGGATATCCTTGACCGGATCGTAGATTGTAACATTTGGAAATCTGAGTTCCTGGAAGAAGTCTGAATCCGAACTAATCAATACATGTTGATCATCGGGGTGCGATTCAATCCAGAGATGAATCATGTCATCAGCTTCGGCCCGTGGATTCTGGAGAACAGTTACATTGGTTTTCTGATCGATATAGTTGACAAAATCATCAAAGGATTCCACAAGGATTCCATGATCCTCTTGCTCCTTTGGAGTCTGTTCGGCAAAGGTGACTATTCGGTTAGCCTTATATCCGGGATAGAAATCCTTACGCCAAGAACGGCCCTCTAAGAAGAATACAACGTGAGTACCATTCCATTTCCTATACTCCTTCTTCATACTATGAAGAATAAGGTGGAGTGCCATCCCTATCATGCTGTCAATGCCCAATGCTGGATTGGTCATTTTGATTTGGCGGTAGAATAGATTATGGCCGTCAGTTAAGATATAGGTGTGCATTATACGTCAAATCCCGCATCTTTCCATCTATCATCATCGACCTCTGGAACATTATTTGTTTCAGATCTTAGATTTCCAATAGGCCTGCATCCATAAACGCTAACATATTCGTCAATTAGTATGGCTTCCATCTCTCTGGCATAGGATTCTGGATCCCTTATAGAAATACCCGGATATTGTGTCATATCATAGACGGTTATGGTAGTTTGATTTTTATCAACCTTGATACCGTACATATTTTCGAAATCGTCGCACACTTCTTTAAAATCTTTCCCCGAACTACTTCTTCCGGGCTTACTGTTCCATCCAAGCGGTATATTATGTGCCTGCCTATACACTCTTTCGCCTAATGAATTTTTCCTCCAGGCTTTGGAAGAATAACCATGTTTTAGAATATTACTCCCAAAAGAAAATGTATAGGCATATACCTTAATTTTGTTTGTCTTAAAATAGTGTTGTATTTCAACCGGCTTCGATAGGGTTGAAAGACTAATGGTATGAATTTTTAGTTTTTGTTTGTTGATGGCCATATGTTATTATACTACGGTTAACAGAATTAATCAACAGAAGCCGCTATAATCGGGATAGGAATTGTCTCTATTGAATATGTGAATCTGTGCCACGTCTATTAGCTTCTCGAACGTGGGTTGTGAAATTGTGTACGGCTCGTCGGGAAATGAAATAATCCATTCTCCCTTAAAGTGTTGATAGAATTTCTTGTCGACTAGCCTGTTAAGGACTTTGGCATCTGACAAGCCAGCACGATGTATTTCCATGGACGTAACACCGTCAGTTGTAACAAAGTCGGTACGAACGCATCCATTAACAGTTGTAACAGAAAGTGTATTTTTCATTTGCGTCTAACATGTGCCTGAATAGCTGCCCACTCCTTTGGATGTGTGCGCCAATAGATAAGGTGTGCTTTATTATCTAATTTTTGATATCGTTCGAAAAGGATTCCAGCTCTTCGCTCGCCTACAAGTAATTCATGATAGCTGCATCCGGGACAAGGATACCAATGGAAGCAGAGCTTGTCTCGGACTGTCCATTTTTCACCGCCGAGTCTGCGTTTCATTGCATAATAGGATGCATTCATTACTTGTAGCCTTTTCTCCCCTTGTCTAAGGATTCCGGAGAGTTCCAACGCTTCATGGTTTCCAGGTTAGCTGCTGAGTCGGCTGTGAAATCCCCTGTGCCATCGAATTCCTCCATAGCAACATTTCGGCATACTTCCATGAACCACTGATTAACGATACTATCCGGAGTGGGGCCAGCGTACCCGGCTTCTCTAAGCTTATCAACAAATGAATCGTTCCAGTCGAGCTCGAAGCTACCTTCGAGCGCAGTCTTGCCGCCAAAGTCCATACTAACAACATTGACCCAAGGCTCACCTTTAAGAGTAGCCATTTGCTTGCCATACTCTAGTTCTTTAATTTTACCCTCGCGGTGATCCAATTCTAACAGAGCCAAAGCCTTCTGCTTTTCATTATCTATTAGATCTATCAATGCACGATGGTATTGTTGGGCAGTAGATCGTCCGTATTTGTGTTCTAACTCAATATGCTTTCTAGCATACTCTTTTTCGTCTAGGTCAGCTTCCGAAAGTATTAGTAACTGACGTTCGAGATCATAGCCAACCAATTCATACTCGGCTTTTGCAACTTCTCTTGTTTTCCCCTTCAACCCCCACGCCCCGGGCATCCATTCAAACGGTAATTTAAACATATTCTATCCTTTTAATTCATCTGCCTATAAGCAAGATTTTTGTGCATCATTCTTAAATATTTTTCTGATTTTGGTTTGCAAATCTGGTCAGGTGAAATATTTTTCTGATTTTGGTTTGCGAATCTGATTGGGTAAATTATTCTGTATTGCCTTTTAGAATTTCTACAACTTCGTCCATAGCATCCATGTGCCACTTTTTAATCCAGTGGCTTCTATCACACTCCCTGACATGTTTCATGATTGCCCTTCGCCCTGCAGATTCCATTGCCTCACCAAGAAAGATAGAAAATATCCTTACCCCATCTTTCTTAATCTCAATAATCATTGGATCGGTCTTTGATAGGTCCCAGCCATAGTTATCGTTCATTTATATCCCCAAACTAACTTGAATGCTAGCGCATCTTGTGAATTCTCAAAGTACCAAGGCCAGAACGGCCTTCTCTCTCCGTGATCAAAGGATAACGGTGTATTTAGTGTAAAATAAAATCTATCCTTCGATCCATTATGCTGGCACCAACGCTTTACCTCGGCAGCCTTATAGGCCGGAGGCCCATCTACTGTGGTCCAGGTATTTCTATATTCCTTCTTCTTGTTATAATATTTCATGCCAGTGATGCATACAGGTGCATCTGCAGATTCAATCTAAATCCATGGTCCATGCAATACTTTGCAGTGTATTCGTGGTTGATTTGATTGGCTGCTAGATCGAGTAACCCCGGCTCCCAAAAACTAATAACTTCATCAACAGTAGAGCGCTGATCCATAGTGATGCCCCCACTTTCCGCATGAAGAATTTTAATCTTCTGCGGGAATGTATTATAGATGTTCATTGGGCTAACATAGATTTCTTTACCTGTCTCTGCCTTCCATTTGTGTGCCCATGCCGGTACTTCATTGTAAGGGCTATCTACTTCGGCACTCATTACAAACTTTAGGCAATCGGCACGCTTTAGAATAAGTTCAGTTGGGGCAAGATACTTTACCGCCACACCATTCTTCTCGGAACATTTTGGGCTGCATACCAAGGTAACATGTTCCGGAACATCTTGATTGACAGTACCATTACTTTCAATCTGCATATTGCCAAACATATCCTTAGTGGTAGTTAGGAAGTCCATAAGATTCTTTTGCAAGAGTGGCTCACCACCAGTGACAACTAAAACAACATCTGGAAAAGATCTGCTACCTCTAGGCATGACCCATAGCGGAACTTCGAGGCCTCTCATATTCCAATAATCACAAATTGTGTGATAGATCTTTGTTCTAATTTCAGAGAAAGTCATCCAATCTCCGTCATCGAAAAATGTATCGCAGAATGAACATGCTAGATTACATTTAGTTAAGCGAATGAATAGTGCCGGCATACCTGCATATGGACCTTCTCCCTGCAAAGTAAAGAACATGCTCGTAACAAATAAGCTATCTACAGGAGCATCCTTAAAGTATTTCTGACCTACAATTTCGTTTGTTCCAAACATTACCTGCCCCCTTTTAATTTTTCTACTATTTTAGATGCTTCTAAGAGATAAGTCAAGTCCTCGGCTGTCAAGGAACCTTTCTCCTTAGCAATGTTAATCAAATCTTCAAACACGCTATCACGCATTTTCAGCTTAACCGCTTTGCTAATCCCTGCTTGTATTTCTGCACTCATATGTAAGGATTTCCCAAATGCCTCTGCAGCCGCATCTATATCAATTCCGTTTGCCCATGTAACCGAACCATCAAGATTCAACCTAACAATCTCAGATCCCGCATTACTAAACTGTATTATATGAGTTGGTGGTGGTACATTAATAGTAAAACTTCCGAATCCGCCAGCGCCGATCGCGCCACCACCTGCAAATCCGCCACCTGCTATTCCAGTATTGGCTGTAAACCAGCTAGTGGGATTCTGTGCTGCCGCTGCTGTAATATTTCCAACAGTAACATTTCCGACGCCCGCAGCGCCTGTAATCGCGTTATATGAATAATTTTGAGGTATAGCAGCAGAAGTCGGAACGGTTACAGTGTAAGTATTTGTCGACGTATCAAGAATAGGAACAGTAGCCGGTACTGTCGGGGTTGTTATTCTATTAAACAGTTTCTTGAACATTTTGTGCCTCCGATGATTCGTTCCAGGTATGCATGTATTTAGATAGACGTAGCATCTTATTAACACGGGCTTTTTCAATTCCCTCTTCGGTAACACCGAGCCCAGATCCTTTCAACAAATCAACCAATGCTAATACATCGCCTAATTCCATTTCTAAACTTTCCCTGTTAGTTAAGGTAGTATTTATTGGCTTACCAATAAGACCAAATCGTTTGATCTTAGAAGCGGCCTGAATTACTTCGGCGCATTCTTCCTGCAGAATATTTAAGCATTCTTCCTGATGTTCATTCACTTGTTTCAAATTTCTTCTCCCAGTTCCACGCATGTAAAATTGCGTCTCTTATATTGTATTTAGGTTCCCAATTCAGCAGCTCTGCTGCTTTTGTGATATCGGCAGTAAGAATAGCAGGATCACCTGCCCTGCGCGGCCTTTCTATAACAATGGGTTCTTTACCGACTATCTCACCGGCATGCTTTATTAAGTTCCTGACACTGACGCCACCGCTACCGCACCCTATATTGAATGTACGATTAGGTTCGTGTTTATCAAAGAGGTCAAGCGCCTTGGTGTGCGCTCTTGCTAAATCTGCAACGTGGACATAATCACGGACACAACTTCCATCAGGTGTAGGATAGTCTGTTCCATATAATTCAAATGTTTCACCATTTAGAATCTTGTTACATAGAATTGGAATAACATGTGTAGCAGGACGTTGCACATATCCAAATCTGCATTCCGGATCTGCACCGGCAGCATTGAAGTATCTAAATGTTACATACTTCAATCCATATGCTTTCGCATAATCCTTTATAAGTAATTCGCCTGCTACCTTCGTTGATGCGTACGGATTCTCGGGATCGTAATAAGATCCTGCCTCCTTGAGTGGACCCTTCATTCCCTGCCTGCCATATGTATTTCCACTAGAACTAAAAATAATGTTCTTGATCTTACGTGCGACCATAACATCGAGCAGACCCTTCATTTTTACTACGTTATTTGTGTAATATTCGGCTGGTTCTGTGACACTTTGTTCAACTAAGTGCTCTGCCGCAAGATGGATAACGGTATCAAAATTTGTGTCGTTATCGGGATTGGTAAAATATTCTAAATAGTCACTAACTCGATAAACTCCGGGAAAATTATGGGTCGGTGTATTCCTATCAACTATAGTAATATCATGCCCATTGGCAGCCAGTTCCCATGCTACCTGTGTACCGATAAATCCGCCGCCACCTGTAATTAATATTTTATGCTTAGTCATTGCCAATTGTTAGTCTCTCGATAAGTTTATACTCGCGATATGCTTCAGCGAGTGCAGGATACTTAGCAAGAGCTTCATTAGAAGGGGCAATAATTAGTAATCGTTCCTCGACAGCTCGTAATCTTTCTTCTATTTCCATAACTGGATACTTATTGTTTGCGCCAATATATGCCCTAGACCAGCTAAGAGTCTCTTCGGAAAATTCATCGTCATGTATTTTTGGGCTGATCATTTACAAGTTTCTCAATAAGTTTATAATGGTCGTATGCTTCTTGCAATGCAGGAAATCTTGCCTGCAATTCCGTATTAGGAATTACAATAGCAAGACGTTTTTCTATACTTTCGATACGTTCTTTTAATTCGTTGAAATCTTTATTATCGGGAAGATTAAGATCTAATGACCCCCATGTAGGATTGCTTGAAATAGTAATTCCATTTCCAGCTACCAAGTATTGACCTGGCTGACCAAATACTGAGGGATCTCCTGTGCTCATACTGAATACTTTATTTTAAAAACAAGAGCATCATCGGGATCTTCGAATGCTACATCTATAATTGGACCCTCGGCCGAATCATTAAACCACACACCAACCGACCCTGAGCTGTTAGAATTTACCCATTCTAACATTTCCATATACTCCGGCCTTGATTTAACAGTTACAACAGTCTTATACTTTCGTCTGCAAATATAAGACTTAGGTTTTTCTTCTGTCGACAATTCCGTCATAGACGTCTTCCGGAACAAAGACCAGAGTCGCTCCATTTTCCCCATCTTCGCTTACCTCGACAGAAATCTTACGTTCTGGATACTTTGAGGAAATGTATTCAATAAGACTTTCCGCAAGCATTTCACAACTCTGGTAATCCATTTGTAAGGTACCATTACCATAGAGTGCCTCAAGTTCACGCTTAAACATAATGAACTCGACATCTCGATCA